>Ga0187878_1000513_pt1 | contig 43807 bp, 34 predicted proteins | sample June2016WEW_17_1_FD_132979 | JGI IMG/M metagenome (GOLD analysis project Ga0187878, IMG submission 132979) | Peatland microbial communities from SPRUCE experiment site at the Marcell Experimental Forest, Minnesota, USA - June2016WEW_17_150 | ecosystem: Environmental > Terrestrial > Soil >... | reverse complement strand
CGCGCTGCCCGTCACACCAGTGAGCGTGGCCGAGTCGTGGAACGAGGATCCAACCACGACGCCTGTGGGAGCAGTCGTGGAGATGCTCGAAGAGGAGGAGCCAGACGCCTGTGTGAGTAATAAAACAGAATAACCACTTAGGAAGAGATTACCACCGTTGTAGGTACCTGTCTGTATAGCTGCGTTTTTCCAATCGATGCTTTCATCTATCTTTTGGTATGTGTAAGAACCTGAAATTCCACTTAGGCTAAAGGTTATTGAAGTTTCTGCCTTTAATATCAATAAAATGTAAGTTTTTCCATTATGGACCCATGCTAAACTGCGTAGATCAGTCGAGGGACTATCAGAATAATATAACTTATCACCAGGACTGAGAGAAGTACCAATCATCTGGTTTACAAAATAGGCATAATATGGTTTCTGAGTGTCGGTATCTATCATACCCATTGTATTATTTTTACCGGCCATGTGATAATAGACGCAATAACTTACATTTGCTAAAATATAGGTTCTAATTGAGAGAGCCGTATAAACCCCCCCAAGCATCGTATGCGCTCGAGGATCGGTCTCTTCATCACTAATATTTCCTTCTGAATTAATGAGAGGTAAAGTGACTCCTCTTGCATTCTTATAGACTTGTACTGCGTGATCAGGAGCGTAGAATGTCGAGCTATCAACCATGTAAAGAGTTTCAGCATTTGTGATTGCCTGTGAATCAGGATCAGTTAATGTTTGAAGACCATATCTGTGGAAACTTATGAAGTCCAAGGTCTCCCCATTTGAAATGAAGGCATCTAGAACGGTTTTCATTGTACTCGCATCATTGCCAAGCTTGATATTGGGGTTTACACTTCTCATTCCTAGGGCTGCTGAATGGAAGAGATCCATGAAATAGCCTAGTTTTGGTTGTGTGGCGGGCCACCCAAAATAATGATATGGTTCATTAATGATTTCGTAGTATCTAACAGGTAGACCAACATCTTTGAAGTGTTGCACCCAAGCTGTACAATATGCACCCCATTGATCCGGTTTAGGAAGTCCTGTTGTGGGGTCTGTACTCATACCATTTGGAGCCGATGATATTGTGTTTAGGGTCCATGAATAGAATCCAAGGACGATCATAGGCTCTTCGCCATTGGCGAATATTTGACGCACAAGTGTGTCAATTTTTGACCAATCCCAAGTACCGGTTTTAGTCGCTTCGTTCCATGAGGTACAGGGTTTCCCGAATCTGTGCTCGAAGAAGCGTACAAAAACTAGGTTAGCATCCTTTGAATATGTTCTAAGATATAGGTTATTTGACCAGGGTGATATATCGGGACCATCTAGTTGAAAACCGAGGGAGAGGGCGTTGTTTCCGATCTCCTTGGATAGATCTACGTTGACACTTGACACAGAGGGATAATTGATTGAACCACTAGATGAAAGTTTCATATTTGTTGTTAGGGAAGCAGAGGCGAAAAAAGAAGTATAGCTAGGTAAAATTAATATTACTAATGTAAATATTAAGTTAGTATACTTTTTATTCATGCTTCTCAGCTTGGGTAATCAATTGGGTATTCATTATGTTCTAATAAAGAAATTATGGAATGTAGTTCTGATTTTTGAGTATAGATTAGTAATAAGTTTTATTTTACTTAAAGGATAGATAATATAAATAAATTGATAATTAAGGTTACAATAAGAATATTAAAATAATAATAACTTAAGTTTTTTATGGATGTATATTTAATAATGAAATATTAGATTAAAATAATTAATTAAATATATATTATTTCTTAAAGTAATAAGATTATATTTAATTATAACGAATAATGAATTTAATTATTTATAATTCATTCTACGCGCGCGAAAATATGATAAAAAAAGTAATGGTTTTATAATTCTATTAAATATAAATATCTAAACTTGTTAAATTACGATAAAATAAGAGGGATTATACACGCGACAGCAATCAGTTCATGGTGATGTTGTTGGAAACTAATGTTTTGGTCACTGGGGGAGCAGGATTTATAGGATCCAATTTAGCTCTAAAGTTACTTGAACAAGGAAAAAATGTGACTATTTTAGATAATTTATCTTCAGGATTTCTATCAAATGTTTCGACTCATAAAAATTTGGAAATTATTAATGGGGATATAAGGGATATTGAGCTTGTAAATAAATTAGTTAAAGATAATGATATAGTGTTTCATTTAGCCGAATTCATTCCGAACTCTAGTAATTATGGTGCCGGCCATGTTATCAAATTCTCTGTAGAAAATCCCTTGATTGATTTTGATGTTAGCGCCAAAGGCACTTTGGTTGTTTTAGATAGTGTTAAGCAGTATAAGAAAAGATTAGTTTTCACTTCTACTGCAGCTGTTTATGGATTATATAATGAAAATATTAGTGAAGATTTCAAACTGAGACCGATATCTCCCTATGGTGTATCAAAAATCTGTGCTGAACAATACATCAATTTGTATAATAGAATTTATGATACTCGTTCAACTATATTTAGACTTTTCAATGTTTATGGTCCTAATCAAAGAAAATATGTGATGTATGATACATTAATTAAATTGAAGAATGATCCAAAAAAACTTGAGTTATTTGGAACTGGAAAAGAACAAAGAGATTTTATTTATATAAATGACGTAGTTGATGCTTTGATTTTCGCTTCAATTAATGACTCCACGATTGGTGAGGTGATAAATATTGGAACTGGCAAAGCCACCTCAATTGAACGACTTGTTAAATTGATGGTTAAAAAAATGGAGCTAGATACAGAGATAATCTTTAAAGGTACAAGTTGGAAAGGCGATGTTTCATTACTAGTTTCTAATAATTCTAAACTCCTAAATTTTGGTTTTAAACCTAAGATTAAGCTGGATAAAGGATTAGATTATTTTATTAATTGGTTCAAAAAGTCAGGTTCAATTGTATGAGGTAACAGAGGCTGCTTAGATAATGGAACTTTCTTCAATAGTTCTCGATGTTGGTTTACTTATTATTTCACTTTTAATCATTGGATGTGGCATAATCCTTTTTTTGGTTATTAGATATGGATCAAGAACAACAAATGTTTTGAAAAATATGGACTATTTACCAATGGTTTCAATCGTTGTTCCAACAATGAATGAAGAGAAGATCATTGAAAAAAGATTAAAAAACATCTTAGAGTTGGATTATCCTCAAGAAAAACTTGAGGTTATTTTTATCGATAACTCAAATGATAATACTTACCCAATTCTAATGAGTTATAAAGAAAAATATAAAATATTTAATCCTATTAAACAAGAACGTAAAGGATTTAATAATGCCCTAAATCAGGGTTATTCAGCAGCAAAGGGCGAAATAGTCGTCAAATCTGATGTTACTGCTTTTACTAAACCGGATGCTTTAAAGAATGTAGTGGCGAATTTTTTCGATAAATCCGTTGGTGCTGTAACGGGGATACATATATTTGAGGAAAAAAATAATTCACTTGAAAAAGAATTTAAAGATATTATGTATCGGATACAAAAAGTTGAATCCTATTTCCATTCTTCATTAATATCACATGGGTCATTTGGGGGTTATAGAAAAGAAATCATCCCAAAATTAGGTGAAGAGATCACAGCAGATGATTCCGAAATGGTTGTAAGTGCAGTACGTCATGGTTATCGGGCAATACTTGATCCATCTATTCAAGCATCAGAAGAGGAACCAGGTTCATATTCGGTGAGAATCGAACAAAAGACGAGAAGGGCCGCGGGAGTTATCAAGGTAATTTTAAATAATACTAATATGTTTTTTAACCGTAAATTTAGTTATTTCGGATCATTAACGTTACCTTTGGACTTTTTCATATTAATTTTTACTCCAGTGTCTACTTTTATACTATTGATTCTTTCTATAGTTTATATATTTCTTATCAATTCATTTTATTATTATTTAGGATACTCTATATTAATGGCATTCTTAATATTAGCCATTGTTTTTTCTGTAAAGGTCAGGGCAATTTTTGACACAATTTTAAGTTGCTTCTTAGGCCTATTTAAGGCGTTCACAAAGAAGAAAACTTGGAAATAGTTAAATTTAAAATCTTTTTATGTTGCTTAAATGTTGCTTCTAACTCCTTTGTTCATAATGCATGCGTGATGATTTATGATGTTCCAAAAGTGTGCGCATGGTGGCATTTTATATAAAATACGAAAGAGTAAGTTATTCGCTTGTTGCGGACGAGAGCTTGTTTATCTTTCAGATGACTCAGCTAATGTGGTCAATACGGGGTTAAACGATGAGTGAAGCCAGTTTCCCGAAATTGGTTCAAGGCACTGCACGAGGTAGCTTAATTCTAATTGCTGGTCAATTAATCACAGGCATAATTTCAACCATTACAATTATCTGGCTTGCTCGTGTACTTGGCCCGACAGGTTATGGGGATTATACTCTTGCTTTACTGCCTGTGTCAATTGCCTTACTCTTTCAAGATTTTGGAATGAATCAATCCTTGATGCGTTTCTCAGCCATGTATCGATATGAAAAACGTGAAGAGCTCAAGGTGATCGTATGGACTGGCCTTATATTTGAGATAGCAACATCGTTAGTAATCACTGTCATACTCTATGTATTTGCTGGCCAAATAGCATCCTCTTTGTTACTCAGACCCGAACTTGAGCCACTGGTAAAAGTTGCAGCATTGGCCGTTCTCGGTAATGGCGGAGTGCAGACGACAATTGGAGCAATATTCGTTGGTTACGAGTTAATGGGACTCAGAAGCGTTTTGAATATTCTTTTCGCAGTCATTCGTGGAATATTAGGGGTTTCACTGATCATTATTGGGTTAGGTGCCTTTGGTGCAATAGTATCTTACTCAGCAGCATTATTACTCAGCAGCTTGATAGGTTTCTTGTTATTCCTGAAATTTGTAAAATTTGGAAAAGAACAGCAAGGAATTTTTGACTTTAAAACGCTTAGGACTCTCTTAACCTACGGGTTTCCAATATCAATAAGTGCAATCCTCAATGGGGCGCTGTCACAGCTCAACAGTTATTTATTAGCGTTCTTTGTTGCAACAGACTTAATCGGAAATTATGGGGCTACTCAAAATTTTGGCGTCATAATAACTTTCTTCACCCTGCCAATTCAAAGTTCTTTGCTTCCTCTTTTCAGTAAATTCAAGAGAGATGATCCCAAACTTCAAACGGTGTTTAGATTATCGGTGAAATACACCGCTATTATTACATTGCCTATTGCGTTCGTGATCATTGCCTTAGCTTCACCCATATCATACGTCATCTACGGTGCCAACTACTCTTACGTACCGCTTTATCTTAGCCTTTACCTGTTAGCCTACGTTCTTGATGGGCTAGGTGTAATACCACTCTCAAATCTCCTTTTGGGCTTAGGTGAAACAAGAGTCATCCTTTACACAGGTATCATTTCGATCCTGGTTGGAGCTCCACTGGCGGTTATACTCGTTTCACGTTATCAAGTTGTTGGACTATTAATCACATTGATTATAGCCCCAAGATTTGGATGGTTCTATCAAACTCTTTGGACAAAAAAGAGACTGAACGTCACACTAGATGTGAGAGAAACAATTTCTATTTATTTGTCGGTTATAACTGCGTTTATTTCCACTTATTTTTTGGTTAACTATATTGACTTTGGAAAATGGGGTGCCATTGTTTTAGGTGGTTTATTTTTCGCTGCAATTTATGTCTTCAGTCTATTGGGTACCAAATCAGTAAGGAGACTTGATCTAGAACAGATAATGGAAACTACTGATTCATTTGGCCCACTTTCAGCATTAATTCAAAGAATATTATCCATCTTAGCTAAGTTTGTTAGAGACTAGTATATTTTCTGTTTTCACTCAATGCTTATCCGCGCGTGTGTAATCAAGAGACTCTTATGACCCAATTTATTTCATTATCCACGTTGCCTGTGTTTAGAATTAGGTACTTAGAGTCTTAGATTGGATTCAATTATATGGAATTTTCCATCTTTACTTATGGGGATTTCGTCAACGAAGTCTATTTCGAATATGACTTCGTCGTTTTCGATGGCGAACATGGATTTAAAATGGGTGATGATTTCTTTTTCCATTTCACCATTTTCTACAAGTGCGCGTGCTGTGGTGGAGTCTTCGATTTTAAGTTGTATTTTGAGGTTGTCCATTCTTGACTGTATGACTTTGAACTGTTCAATGTATTTGTTCAGGGGGAATCTCCCCATTGTTATGGTTATGGTTCGAGGGGATAAGATTCTACCTCTTGGTAGAAATAGTAAGGCATCACTTCTACCTTCGATCTTGTTCATTAAGGGTAATGTTCTGCCACATGAGCACTGTTCGTCTGAATAGACGCCAACATCACCCACTACATATCTAATGAATGGCATGGCATAATTGAAGAGGCTGGTGCAAATTATTTGACCACTTTCTCCTGATGATACTTCGTCGCCGTGGGAGTCTATGAACTGTAGGATCATTGTATCTGCGTCGATGTGATATCCTTCTCTTGCAGGGCACTGCCATGCCATTCTTTCAAATTCAATTGTAGCATATTGGTCGTAGAATGGTGCCTTGAAGGTTTCCTCTATGGTTTTTCTTGAGGTTTCATCTGTTAGTTCGGCACCTCCGAAAATTATTCGCGGATTTTTTTTGAGGGTTCTGGTTTTCTTGACTTCTCTGGCTAGTAGTACCAATGAACTTGAATAACCGTCTAATACTGCTGGTTTATAGTTCTCGATGGTTGAGAGTTGTTCATTTGTATCCCAGAAGACTGATACAAATTTTGGGCTATAGAAATTAAGCCTTTTTTGAAAGGGGCCTACTTCACCAAAATGAGATGGAGAGGTGACGGTTAGCCATCTATCGAAGGGTTTGTGTCCGCAATTATAATTAGCTCTTAGGTGTTTGGCTTTTCTGAACCCATCTTCTTCTTTGCTTATTAAGACCCTCAAAGGTTCTCCTGTGGATCCACTTGTTGAAAGAACACGTAAACTGTCTATTTTATAGTATTTTGAGACTGCGTCGTTCACATTTTGTCTGATCTCGTTTTTAGTAACGCATGGTATCTTTGATAGATCTTCGATTGTCTTGATTTGTTCAGGTTTTATACCGACTGCGTCAAATTTTTTGCGGTATAATGGTACTGAATCGTAGGCATGTTTAACAATTTTCCGTAGGTTGTTGTTTTGATGTGTGATAAGGTCGCCTTTTTTAATATGGAGATTTCTTTGAAGAGCGTAGAAGTCTTTGAGAATTCGGTAGTAGTAGGACAATTTTTCACAATCTGTGCTAGTTTGTTTTTATATGTGAGGTCAAATTCTTAAATAGGTTCCCCTTCTTTTAAAGTCAGAGCGGATATAATGGAGTTTTCCGAGATCTCGAACATAATAAAGGATGAAATAAAGAAAACTTCTCCCAGCAATCTTGAGGAATTAGTGGAGAAAATTCACTTAAAATATGGGATTCCAAATAAGCAGATTGTAGATGTTCTAACTTGCCTCGTTGATAGTAAAGAAATTGATTTAAAGATTCCCATCCATAAATATCAAAAGTTTAGTCAATTCGTTTTGTCGATTGATGCGATGTGGTTCTGGTTAGAGTTATTATTGTCAACATTCTCAGTTGCATCAATATATGTTTTTAATGATAACACTTCACCGCTGATCTATATTAGAAATATTATGGGGTTTGTGTTTTCTCTGTTTCTCCCAGGATATGGACTCATTAAGGCGGTTTTACCTTATAGAGAGTTCTCTCAATTAGAGAGGACGTTGTTAAGCATAGGAGCTAGCATAGCGATGGTGCCCTTTGTGGGACTATTTTTAAACTACTTCAATAAATTAACAGTGACTCCAATTCTATTGTGTATTTTTACGTTAACAGTTATTTTTTCGTTGATAGGAATTGGAAGAGAATTTAATGGAAAAAATGTATCTTAAAGCAGAGAAATAGATCTTATCTTATAAGGCCGATATATCCATTTGAGATAACTATATTTTCAGCATACACAGTTATGCTAGTCTTATTATTACCAGCTGAAATCCCAACATCAACATTTTTTGCATAAACTGGGTTATTGGGACCAAGGATTAGAGAAGAAACAAGTGTACCATCAATATACAACTCGGCAAAGCCTTCATTTTTACTCGCGAGCGCATTTTCTGTCTGTTTCCAGTGTAGTTCAACACAATACCACCTACCGGTTTCCACTTCAATCGAGGTAGTATTCAACAGAGGTGAACTACCTGCACGATTAACAAAGAGGACCCAATAATTCTTACCATTGTTATTACTAATTCTCACACCAGCAATCCACCCGGTTATATCATTTTGTAGAGTGTCATTTCTAAATCTCAATAAATAAAATCTGGTCGGACTGCTAGTAGATGAATTCCACATCGAGTCTGGTCCTAAAAAGAAATATCCACGAGCATACAATTCGGAATGCTCAATTGGTAATTCATAGTTTGTAAAGGATATATAATTAGAGTTAGTTTGGTACTTTACAACTTTACTTGAATCGTTAATATTATTAAATTGACCTATGACTGGTGGATTTTTACCATCACTGAAGGGTGAACTACTTACTGGTGACTCAAAATTATCAGTGGTAATATTATATGCGCGATCGAAATTCGCTTGCAAATGTTTGGTTGAATTCATAGTGATATGTATATCTTGAATAGGGCTATTAGAATCGCCAGTCCAATTTGTAAATTTCCAACCTTCCTTCGGTTTAGCATAAAGTTCAACTTGCGTATTGGAAGGGTAAGTTAGATAATTGGGGGATATTTCAACATCTCCAAGACCTGAAATGGTTGAATTTAGTTTATTTTTTGAGAAAACAGCATTTATAAATCGTGAGTCGTTTACGGTAATATTAAGTGTCGTGGCATTTCCCCAGTTATCACCATCAACCTCCCAATGATCAAAAGGCTTGCGGGGATCTGAAGGTGGAATCTGATAGGATAAATGTGTTCCACTTAGAACTTGTTCAGAAGAAAGTAGTCTTGTTTCGTTTGGGGTTTCCATAATAAAAGTAACTGTGTAAGTTTTGAGTAATCTTATGATCTGTAAGCCGCTGTTGTCATAGATTCTACTTGTATAGAACTCGGTAACATTATTTTGTGAGTAATTGGCTTTAATAAACTCATCCAGTTTCGTCGAATTGATAGGATATTTAGTTATGGTGTAATTATTTAGATTGATCCTAGATATGGGATCACTTCCTAAGTAGTATGAATAAAAATCATTCTCTTCGTTAGATAGCATCAGATATTTATTATTATTTAATTTATTAGTTTGATCATTTAAAATACTAGATAATGAAGTAAAGGGTAGAGTGCCAATTGATGAAAATTTGAAATGTTTATCGGGGTTATAATATCTGGAGTATAAGCTAAAAGAGTTTATACATGTTGTTTGAGTGCTATTAATCGCTAGATCGGAGAAAAATTTGTTTCCAGAAAGCTGTGTGCTTGTGGCGGTTCTAAAGTTGTCAGATCCGTATTGAGCGGGTATATTTAATAATATTACCGCAAAAAGAGCGAGGTATAATAAATTTTTATGTTTACCCATTACAGTTATTGAAAAATAAACAAGAGGTAAGATCCCGAACATGAACGCGCGTTGATATGATTCATTAGGTCCATATGTTAAAGCTACAGCCATTACCCCTAAGCATGCTAAAAAGAGAACTAGAAATATTGAGAAATTCTCCCACAATATACTTTTTGGATCAAATCTTTTGAAAACAAATATCATAATTAAATAAACTATACATACTGCATCCAATCCAACGATTATCCAGCTTGAGTAATAACTTATCATCTGAGGAAGCGTGACCTGAATTCTTGAAGACTCCTTAAAAATGGATGCGTTAGAAATATGAGAAATTGAATCAACTATCGAACCAATTATCCAGTTAATATAACTTGTTGAGATGCCTCCACTTGAGGGTATTAAAAATCCGCGCAAATAATATACAACGCTTGCAATTCCAGATAATATGGTTAGGTATAATAAGGGTTTATAATTCTTAATATGCTTAATTCTATCTAAAATGAAGATTGATCCTAACATAAATACAATTATTAGGAATGTTAATAAATGAGTAAATAAAGTCGAAGTAAAAAATAGAATAAACAAAACATAGATATCATTTCTGAATTTTATTGTTTTAAATAAGACGTAGGAAAAAATATATAGTAAGAAAAAGAAAAATATATATGAGATAGCTGGTGGGCCAAAGTATTGTTGTCTAACCCAAAAACTACCTATAACTAATGATGCACCTGTAATAGAGGTTGTTTCATTGAACTTCATTTTAAAAATCATGTATGATAATACGCCAATTATCACGATGGTTAAAATTGGGAAGAATTTCAGGATTATTTCAGCATTACAATATGTAGTTATGTTTATTATGCTTGCCAAAAAGAGAAATAATGGCCAATAATAATAACTCGTAGAAATATCAGATTCCTGATTTAGATTAATGGAGGATCTAATATCGTTTACTTTGAGGCTATTAGTATATGGGTAAAAGGAGTTACTTAGCCAAACTGGTTCTCTTACGACTGTTGGGATCACAAATAAATAAATTATTAAAAATATGAAAGCAAAAGCTGATTTATAAATAGAATCTCTACTAGTGTAAAATAATATACCAATTGAAACTAATCCGATCCAATAAACTATTGGTAGTCTATTTACTAACCCAAAATCATTTGCGGAAAAGGTATATATTGATGTTGTAAGAACTGTGTATATACCGGTTATGATTATTATTGTGCTGATTATATAAAATTTAATGCTAGAAGTATTCACTTATTCAGCGACCCATTCACTTATAGCCTCATGGCTTTTATTTTAATTTTCTGAGTACGAAATTCATTATATTATTAAAATTATTGTAAACACTTTTCTATTGCAAGCTTCATGGAGTTAAAAATAGAATTTTGAAGAGCCGGGACCTTCTTTTCTAGTTCGTTTTTGATTTCGCTTCTGTTAGACCATACAAAATCCAGTTCATCTCTGAAGCCTTCATAGGTTAGCCCTTTCAATTTGATCGCCATTCCTTCTAAGCCGAAGTTTTGGTAAAATCCAATCTGTTTATGGTCGTAAGCTATGCTTATCGCGGGTATGAAGTTACTAGTGGCGAGTATGGTTGGATGCATTTTAGAGGAGATATGAAGATCTAGAACATTTAATTGATTCTTGAATTCTTTCAGATTATCTGTGACTATTATAGATATTAGATTTTTATTCTTACATTGTTCATAAATTTTATTACATATATCTAAATCATCGTTCTCGAAACCCGAAACGTAATGTGGCAATAAATGAACATGCATACCATATTTCTCGATTGCATAGTCAATTACTTTAGCATGGACAAGAATATAGTTTTCAATTTCTCGTTCATTTAGAATACGACTATAAAACCCTGGGGATATACCTATGACTGGATAATCAAATTTCTTCAGGTTTTCTTTTTCATCACTTACTTCATACAATAGAGCAGCGTCGCCTGTAAGTATCATGTTTGATTTTAAATTCATTTTTTTGACTATGTCGTATGATATTGCCTCTCTTAGCAGAATGTAGCTAAATTGAGAAAAGGAGAGTTTCGCTAAAAGTTTTCCTACGCTAGTTTGGAATGGCCCGACGGAGTTGGGGAATAAGATAACCCGTTTTTTAAGCATGGTAGAGATTGAAACATCTACTGTGCGCGAAAATAATAGGGACCACCAGGTCATCAACCAAAAAATGTTTAAAGAGTAAAGGGAGGAACCTTCTTTGTAGTTTTCATTGCTGCAAGATATTATAATATCAGATTTTTTAATATAATTCAATATTTTTGATTGATAAAATGGTCTAAGCCCTATTTTCATTGATAAGGTGGATAGAAAAACCAAAAATAGTTGTAGAAACATTCGAATGAAATAAAATAATGAAAATAGAATATATTTTAAGCCTCTTTTTAATTCGCCCTTTTTTCTAATTAACTCATCAGATTTTTCGAAGGGTATATCTATCAGAGTTGATGTAATTTCTTTAATATTTAGATTCAGTTTTTTGACTCCGGGAATATCGCTTGTAGATATTATTATGTCTACATTATTATTAAATATTTTATTTATGGTGCTAACGTCACTTGATATTAGTGCTTGAGTACCTCTGTTATTCATGTTGCCTGCATGAAAAATATATACTAATTTCTTATCCATAGTTGTTTATTTTAAATTTTGTACAGATATTTAAAACAACCGGAATATAGCTTAAAAAATGGGAAGGGCACATATAACCCAATTCGTTTAAAGAAGCTTATTTTAGATAAATTAACGCTACTTAGAACTAAAAATGTCCTAAAAACCGATACGGGAGATAAACCAACTTTAGGTCTAGGTTTGAAAATTGGTGTTTTATACTTTTGAGCTGAAAGAATTGCCATGCGGGTGCCTAAGTCAACTTTTTTAAATACCAAGTTAGATTGTTGAGATTGTTCAATCTTTTCGACTGGGATGTATCTGAGATTTAGTCGGCCGTTTTTCACTATATCTTTCAGTAGATTGTCAGAAAAATTATTTTTTGAGACGATAAGTGATCGGCCAATTTTATCTGAATTGTATTCTGGAAGCCAAGCGTCTCCAAATGATATATCGGCTAACTCAGCCATTTGGTCTGGGCACATCATGCATCGAATCGGCGTAAAGAAATAGCAGGAAAACATTGGCCAATAGGAAAACCAACCTGTAGTTAGAGGAATTATCTTCTCTCGTTTGTTCTTTATCTTAATCGACATTGACCCCGGCCAGCCTCTTCCTCTATATTGCATCTCTACGACACTTGAGGGATCTACACCCTTTTTTTCTAGGAGGAATTGGATACCCGGGAAACTCACCATGTGTGAACATAACAGGCCAAGGTGTAGAACTACTCTTTCTCTCAAATGTGGGATATATTGCTCAGCCTTTCTAATACCATGTATATGACAGGGTAATCCTACGATAGCATATCTTCCATCAGAGGTTACAATAGTTCTCAGGGCTTCAGCGAGGGTTACTGGGCAGTATTTTGATCGTGCAGCTTCAATAATCTCTTCTTTAGTAGTCGCCAATATGGCCATAGGCTCTAATGGATTAGATGGGTTCATTGAGGTTACTAAGGCCCCATCGATCTTTTTTTCTTCAAGAAGTGTTGTTAATATCTGAGTGATTAGCCCACCTGAAGCGGAATTGAACCTAATATTTTCGTCGCTAGAGTAGCCAACGTAGCAATGTGTGAAAATACCTACCTTCTCATTTTCTGGTTGGGTTTTGAAGACTTTTTTATTCAATCCTTCTATGTCTAAATCGTAACCCGGGCATACTTTTAGGCATAAATTACAATTATTGCAGCTCTCATTGACAATTGGAATGAAGTGTCCTTCTTCATCATTATTCTCCATGTGGATGGCCAGTTTCGGGCAGACTGCGTAACATGTGCCACATCCATGACAAAGATGATTCTTTACGACGATACCAACATTAGGCAATAGAGCTACCTCTGTTGATCGTTGAACTAACAGGCCTCATCTTTCCTGATTGTTCACGCTTAATATCTTCAACGAATATGATATTGATACTGAAATTTTCGGGTTTAATATTTATCAATCCATACATGAATGTTTTCATTGAGCTCTCGAGTTCTTTTTCTTCAATGTTTTCATTCGATTTTTTGACGTAGATGTCAATTGATTCAATTTCTTTCTGAACTACCTGCCATTCCTCAATCTTTGTCTGAAAAGGTCCTCTCATCAGGAGCTGGAAGGAAGTTGGGGAGATAGTTCGACCATCGGGAAGTACGATGTAATCACCTTTTCTACCCTCTATGACTTTCATCATTGAAAGTGTTCTTCCGCAGGGACATTTTTCATCAGAAAGTACTCCAACATCGCCCATGGAGTATCTAAGCAATGGCATTGCATAGTTTATCAGGCTAGTGCAAATAATTTCGCCGGGTTCACCGGGTCTTACCTCTGAGTCGTCTTGATCAATGAATTGCACAATTGTTGCATCTTCGTCGATATGATAGCCTGTTTTTTTTGGGCATTGCCATGCCACTCTCTCGAATTCGATTGTAGCGTACTGATCATAGAGGGGAGCCCGGAATATGTTTTCGATGTAGTCCATCTGTGTTTTGCTACAGCTCTCTGCCCCACAGAAATTTAGTCTTGGACTAATTGTTTTAGTACCACGTCTCTCGATTTCCTTCGCTAATAAGTATAGGCAACTCGGATATGCATCTATTATATTGGGTTGTATTTTTTCTAATAGATCTAGTTGTTTTTGTACACCGTCAAAAATTGATATTGGTCTGGGTGTAAAGACACTTAGGAACTCAAGTGTTCCGGGTACCTTAGTTCTCTGATTGACGTTGGTTATGGTTGTCCAGCGATCAAATAATCTTTGACCACAACCAACATTCGCCCTGAGGTGTTTTACTTTACGGATTCGATCATCATGTTTGCTTAAAAAGATCTGGAGTGGCTTTCCAGTTGAACCAGAGGTTGACTTAACTATTAACTCATTTTTATTGAATTCTTTTGATATGAACTTGTCTGGATTTTTTTGGATGTCTTTTTTATATAGTATTGGAAGCTTGTTTAAATCATCAACTTTTTTTATATCTTCCGGATTTATATTCATGTTTTTCATTAAATCGTGGTAATAGCTTACATTATTATATGAGTAACTAATAATTGCCTTTAATTGTTTATTTTTGTACTCTTCTAATTTTTCCCGACTCATATATGAGTTTTTAACAAATTTATAATAGTTATATATCATCGACGGGAGAGACATGTTTTACATCTCGTTAAGCTTCGTGTTACTCATTAAATGTATCCACGTGTATATTAAAAATTATTTTTGATAAATAAAGAAAATCGTTTTTAGAACCATAAAGTATGATCGCGAATATTTCAACTGGGAATTAATTATTTGCAATTAAAGATTGAAATTTTGCTACTCAAAATATGTTCTGTTAGTTTTGTAGATTGATTTTAAAAAAAAGTTGATTCCAGACACATGACTTCGTTGGGGTATTTATTACAAAACTGAATGTATTTGTGTTTTCGTTGAATGTCCATAGTTCAAAGACTATCCTCGAATAAACGAAATTGTTTTCATCGGGGATATTAGGAATTATGGGTAGTGACAAATCAACAGGATATTTTGAGTTATTTATATTGATTATAGTGGATATTCCTATTGAGGTATTATCATTGTAGGTAATTTTACTTGGATTTTCTATCGACCATGTAAAGTTATGATATACGGTAGATCCTTTAGTTATGAAAAATGGAATATTATATATAGTGGTTGCTGGACTTGGTGAAAGAGATGCTGAATTTGGTAAGGGGGATAACGCCTGTAGCGTCTCGTTGTAGGGTAATATTTTTACTTTAATATCTAAGTATTGTATATTATCCATATTATTTGTAACTGAAATATTCCAATGATTATTAGATCCGAGCTTAATTTCTGTATTATTATTACTATAGTAATTTTCAATAGTGTTATTATTTCCAATAATACCCATAGCTAAAAATTGGTTTTCTTTATTAATATTTATTACTCCTCGTAGATAGGTAATCCATATAATAGTTATTATGAATATACTAACTAAAATAGTTAATATTTTTATTTCATTAAATTTCATGTTTTATTACCTCTGGTTTCATTTTCATTAGTTTTGTTAAATAATATTGTTTATAGATAATCCAGAATAGTGTAGTTAATATAACTATTATGATGGTAGTTACTATTGGAACAATAGAGTTTGAGATATAGGTCAAGTAGCCCTTGGAGTAATATTGAGTCAAGGCGTTTTGGGCTTCATTATTAATGTTATTTAAACTGGATGCTGCTAGCTGCAATGTTGAGATAGCATTTTTGTCATCCCCAGCGTTATTATATGTTCCAGCTTTTTCAAGTAAATCTAAACTAAGATTTAATATATTTGCGTAATAGGATACATCGACACCGTTTTTATTTAATGTCAATACTAAATTATAATCTATTAATAATTTTACTTCAACGTTGGCGCGTAGTTCATTGTATTGAGTTTGAGAATTACTTGGTTGCGGTTTTAAAGAAGTAATTGATATAAATATTAACATTAAAAAAAAAATTATCTTTTTTCTCATTTTTTTACACCGTAAGCCTATGAAGTGTCTAGACTAAACCTCTCTAAAGACGATTTATACTTTTTGCAACTATTTTCATAAACAAGTTCATATGCGCAAGAATTGGTGACATATTTCTAATTTCTATTTAAATGAAGGCTTTCAATTTATTTTGAAGGCTATTAATTAAAAATATTAATAAATAATTATTTTAAATATATATTGCCTATATTTAAGTATTTTTTTTGCTAATTATTTAAAATTAGAATTTATCGTGTCCCTGCCCTTAAAAAGGACGAGTAGAGTCAAATAATTAGCATCAATGTTCGAAAAAAATAAGTTTAACTTATCGATGACGATTAAAACATTCATTATTTTAGTTGTAGCTGGATCGATTATAGCTCCTCAAGTTAATGTGTTTGGGGCTACGGCGACGATTACTATAACGTCGAATTATTTGACCTCTAACACATTTTCTACTGGATTTCAGCTAACGGGGGAGGATGCTTGGAAGTGGCAGTCAAGTTCAACGCTTCAGTCCTTATCCGAAAATATGAATGCACAATTTGTTCGTTTTTTTAACAATCTCTTTGAGCCTTGTACCCAATGGAATGAGAAGACTAAGACTGGTACGTGGGATTGGACCGAGGTAGATAGTCAGGTTGAGGCGATTTTTGCGTCTGGAGCAGAGCCAATTATTGTGCTCGGATTTTATAGTTGGACGTCAAAGACTCTACAAGTGCCGAATGGGATGACTACCTATTCAAGCACTGGTGGTTTGCCCTCACCAGATAGTTGGGCAGCTTATTGTAAGGCCTGGGTTACTCATTTTAAACAATTAAATCTACCTGTTAAGTATTATGAGGTTTTTAATGAGCCATGTAATTATTGGAATGTTTATGGTTGGCCTGCGCCTCAACCCTGGCTTGGTTATTTCACGAAGTTATTCAACGCTGCTGCAATAGCTATGCGTTCCGCAAATTCGAACGTTAAAATTGGAAACGACTCCAGCAATATGGTGGCAGTGTTGAACTACTTCATCGCAAATGGTGTCAAAATAGACTTTTTTGACTATCACAATTATACAACTGGTACCACTTCGACCTCCGACTCCGATCTTTTCAGCTCCGCTGAAACACATTATCTAACGGATTCAGTTAGCTATTATGGTACCAGCAATGCTCTATCAGTATACAAAGCTGCTACAGGAGTCTATCTGCCCGTTCTGATTACTGAAGGAAATCTGAGTTATACCTATTCGAGTGGTACTGACTCCCGGATTCAGAAAATGACTGGAGCAGTATACCAAGCCTTGAGGATAAAGACAGACATAGTAAACAACTACTTAACAGATATCTACTTCACCTTCGCTAGTAGTGCGAGTGCTTGGAAATCTAAGGCTACTCACGGGTACGGCTTTGGAATGGTTAACACGGACACCTCCAAGCCGTGGTACCCATATTATGTTCAACAGTTGATCGGTTCAAATTTATCGATTGGAGACAAAATTTACGATGTCAATAGCTCCATCAGTGGAATTACTGGCCTATCATGGATTCATAACGGTGTAAAGAATATCCTGCTCATCAGCAAGGTAACTAGCCAAAACACGGTAACGATCAAGGGAGTAACCTCGCAGATGAGTTACTATAAATTGGATAATTCGATATCTTATACTGCACCTTCGGTTCAGAAGGGTACGGTTAGTCCAACTAGCTCCATTACATTCAACGGTTATACTGTTATGCTTCTGCAGACGAAAGTCTAAAATTAGAGACATAATTGCTGCGCGCGAACCAACATGTGCTTAATAGATGTTTAAGTGTGTTAATTCAATTAATTTAGTGGATTTTGTTTATTATTTTTCTCAGTTTACCAGACTTGTCTCTTTCTATGTGTTTTACAAACTTAAAATTGATATCGATATCGGTTACAAATATGTCTTTTAGAATTTTTTTTGCGTGTTCTAATCTCTCTTCACCCACAAAATTTTCATTTATCTCCAAATTGATGGTTAAACTGTTAATTTTATCTTGAATGATCTGATATTGGTTTATTCCCTGGTAATTATTGAATGGTTCATCTAATATATCCGATAATAATCTGGGGGAAATTAATTTGCCAGCTTCATTTTCTAACGTATCATCTTGTCTCCCCTCAATCACCTTAAATAGGGGTAGTTTTACCCCGCATGAACATTCATCGTCTAAGTGAATTGCCATGTCTCTCATTCTATATCTTATTAAAGGCATGGAACTATTATTCAATGAAGTACAAACTACTTCGCCTACTTCATTATTACCTACAACTTCATTATTTTTGTTAATTAACTCTACATATATATTATCTATGTTTATATGGTACCCTTTATGTTCCTTACACTCCCAGGCTATCTGACTCCATTCTTCACTGGCATAATTGTCGTAAACTTCTGATTCAAAAGTGTCTGAGATTTGTTTTCTAACTGACTGCTCTAATAGTTCACCGCTCGTTATGAGTATTTTCGGATTAATTTTAGCTTGAACATTTTTTGTGTAATAGTCTGCCAGTATTTTAAGGCAGGAGGGATAACTTTTTATTACATCTGGTTTAATATCTGCTAATTTTTTTAATAACACGGAAGGATCATCAAAAATTGATAAATAATATCTATTGATTAATCCTAATCCTCCTCCAATTTTCATAAATATACCTTTATTAGGACGCATATCTGCTGGGATTATTAATGTCGCATATTTATCCATCATTTTTATACCTCTTCGCATATTAGATCTTCTCCACATTACATCTTCAATTGATTTCTGATTTTTATCGATATATACATTTAATGGTATCCCAGTTGATCCACTTGTGTGTCTACAGAGTAATTTATTTTTATCATAGTTAACGCTTATAATTTCTTCTAATGATAATCTTCTTATTGTTTCCTTAGACATAACAGGTAAATTCTTTATATCCTCAATATTATTAATATTATTAAATTTATCTTTATAGTTTCTATTATAAAATTTTATGTTATTGTAAGCATTATTAAGTATTTTAACAAACTTTTTATTTTGTATTTTCTTTATCTCTTCTGAGGATTTAAATAGATTATTATTATACTCTATAAGGTGTTCTAAATCATTAAGAGACATACTTATAGATTCAACTCTTACGTACCATAGGGGTAGTCATAAACCTTAATTGATAAGTTTATTGGAGGTTATATATGTAATAAAAAGACCTATCATTTATACGCGCTCATTTAACCTGAGGGAAGGAAAACTGCTACTATCTTCATATCTTTCTGAACTACTATGGTGGCGGGGTTATCTACACCTGATTGGTCTCCAGACCAGTAACTGAAAATGTTACCGGGGTCAGCTACTGCTTTGACCGTTATCGTTGTTCCCTGCAGAACCTGTATAGCGGTTTGGTAGCCTCCCTGTGGTTGGAAGGTGACTTGACCGTTTCCTATGACGGAGAGGGTGACGGTGTAGTATTTGGGTTGTAGAAAGACGAAGTATGTGACGCTTATTCCCGCTGCAATTACCGCGACTCCAATTATTGCGTAAATTATTAGTTTATTCAATTTGTTTTCTACCTTTTAAGTCTGAAAAGGAGCTTAATGCTATTAAGGCTTTTGAGTTTATAACATAGATAATTAATTCACATCGTGATTTGACTTGTTTCCAGTTTAGTTTTGTGCGTGATTTCATTCTCAAGTCACAAGATAAGACAAGTGCAACCTTAGCATGGAATGTAAGTTTAATTCTTGACCATACTTTATATGGAGAAAAGGAGCAAGGGTACCTGTTCAAATCAACGTTCGACAGGGTCATACCGTATGTCCTGTCACTCACAACGGTTTTGATGATTCTGCAGGCCATTGACTACTTGAAGCCAGTCTACCTCGTACAGGTTCATAGGTTCTGGGAGCCAGCCGAGTTTAGTATTAATGCAAATCTCACGTTGCTATTGGGGATTCTCTCGTCAATTATCATCTTTTGGATAGTGACAACAAGACCCAAATTTGTGCTTATACCGGCTCTTGGATTAGGTTCCTTTCTCTTTATGAACCCAACTGCATCAATCGTATTGGTTGCATCACTCTGCATCGTTACAGCCCTCTTCTCGAGCTTGAAGATCACGGATTACTTGCTCGGGTTAATGGGTTTATTGTGCATTTTGGAAGGGGGGGCTCTACTCCAATGGTTGATTTTCATGCCGCTGGGACTTTTGAGCCCCCTCTCCGGCTTGGCTGATCTTGAAAGTAACCTGTACTATTTGGTTGCGCAGTTGTCTCCCCTGATAATGCTCATATTCGCTATTCTGGGGATCATAATCCCGGTTCAATACTTCTCGAGGGGATCCTTTGAAGTCGTGGTTCATGAAACAAAGATTGTCAAGGGAACACGATATGAGCTGATTGTTCTGGGTCTGATATTGGCGTTGAGTGTGATAGTGGCGGTATACCCGTATCTACCGAGGGTTAATCCCCTGAGTGTGAATGTTGGGGTAGATGGCCCACAGTACGTTCTTGAGTTCAAGCAGGTTGAGGCAGACCCGAGCCGAGCGTTTCAGCTTGAGGGTGGATCTAGGCCAGTACTCTACCTGCTCCTGTTCGGGTTCCAGAGGTTGACGTCCCTAAGTGTCCCAGATACAATAAGATGGACACCAGTCGTGTTGAATCCACTGCTTGTGCTATCCACGGTCTTCCTGGCTTTGGAGATGATTGGGAATATTAGGGGGGCGGTCTATGCGGGTTTCTTCACGGTGGTGGGGTATGCACTATCGGGGGGGATGTATGCCTACTTCCTAGCGGATATGCTCACATTGAGCATTATTCTGGCCTCTCTGGGTTTCTTGCTGAGGCATTATAGGAATGGGAGTAGGCTGGACCTCGTGATCGCTTCGATTCTTGGGAGTCTATTCGTGTTCACTCACCCTTGGACCCTCGACCAGTACGTGGCTCCGGTGGCGGCTACGGGTGTGTTGGTTACGTATCTCTATTTGAGGCATAAGGGAGATGCTCCGACCCCTTGGGGTCTAATCTCCTATTGTGGTGTGATTGCAGTGGCGGATGTTGTTAAAGTGTTGCTACTCAGAGGCAGTGTGGACGGCGTCACTGCTCTTGGCACGCTCTCCCAGGGCATCACTAACACTCAGATGTTCTGGCTCGACCTAGTTAATAGCTCGAGGTTCATCCTGGGAGGTTTTCTGACAAGTTTGCCTCTTCTTGTTTTGGCTGTTATCGGGATGTGGAGGATTAAACGGAAAAATTTGCCAAACTCACTGATCTTACTCTTTATGGCTATGACATCGGCTGTATACTTGGTGGGGGATGTTGTGGTTAAGAGCAGGTTGATCTACAATTTGCCCATTGGTATTCTCGCTGCCTTTGGGCTCGTTTATTTGAATGATCTCATTGTTGACCATAGACTCAAATCAATGATTTCTGGAGCCTTGGTGATCACGCTCCTTGTGTATCTGTTTCGGGGACTCGCTACATTGGTCTGATTCTCAGAGTTTCTTCTCGTGGCCTTCTATTTGTGTGTGCGGGGGACTTATGTGGGCGGGTTAGGTAGGGGCTGCCATTATTATTCATAGGTGCGGCGTAATGCTCAGAAATATTAGACTCGAAAACCATAAATGACACATAGAGGACTTTGATTCGTTAAATACGAACAATTGAAACTGTATCCTATTACAATAAGGAAAAATACAGAGGGGAGGGTGCCGGCTGTCTGAGAGCTTTGAGAATCTGGCTAAGAAATCTGCTTCATATAGTCTTATTCTCATGTTCGGGCAGATCACCTCAACAGTGATTTTAGCGGTTTCCTCTATCTTCCTCGCCAGGTTTCTAGGAGCCGATCAGTATGGCGTCTATACAATCGTTCTGATACCCGTCGCGATAATGTTTCTCATACAGGACCTGGGGACGAGCCCCGCCTTCATCAGGTTCTGTGCGATGTATCGCCACGAGGAAAGACCGGGCGATCTGCGGGAGGTCATCAAGACGGGTCTCATCTTCGTCTCCCTTACGTCGATGGCGCTCAGCGTGGCGCTCTACCTCTCATCCGGCATCATAGCTTCGGCATTCCTTCGCAGACCTGAACTCGAATACCTTGTAAAAACTTCATCATTCGCGGTGTTCGGAAGCGGCCTGTACGGCGCCATTCAATCAATATTCGTGGGTAATGAGCGGATGGGTCTCAGAAGCATCATCGATGTGTTCTGGGCTCTCAGCAAGAGTGTTATCATGGTCTCACTGGTTCTAATCGGTCTAGGCGCGGGGGGCGCTGTGCTCTCCAATGTGATTGGATATCTAATGACCGGCCTACTAGGGATCATACTCATTATAATCTACATTAGACCCAGGCGAGACTCGCAATCTCAGAGCGGTAGTCATACACTGGGCCTGATGCTCGCCTACGGCCTTCCAGCCTATGCGGGAAGCCTGCTATCAGGTGGCTTGACGCAGTGGTACAACTCACTGATGACCCTTAATGTCTCCACCACCCTAATCGGTAACTATAGTGCTGCTTCAAACTTCGGCGTCCTGGTCGGCTTCATCATCATGCCCATCGGCACCACCCTGTTTCCCCTATTCTCAAGGTTAAGGAGGGACGATCCCCAACTCGCGTTGATTTTCAGAAAAGCCGTGAAGTACACAACGCTGGTGACCATACCAGTCATGACCCTCCTGATCCTAGTTTCGGGCCCTCTGACACGCATAATCTACGGGGGAAACTACACCTATGTGGCATTCTATCTTAGTCTCTACCTCCTCGGCTACAGCTTCGAGGGTTTAGGGGGGACCTCACTCACCAACTTCATTATGGGAATGGGGGAGTCAAAAGTCATATTTTTGATGAACGCGGCGACACTCCTCCTTGGCGTTCCACTTGCCCTCATTCTTATCCCTCGATTCCAGATAATCGGGCTTATAGCAACCTCTCTGATTGCCCCTCGTATCGGATGGCTCATTGGCTACGCCTGGGTAAGGAAGAAATTTGGAATTACTGTTGGCTGGTTGAGTTCAGCTAGAATATATCTCTGCAGCGCCGTATCCTTTGTTGTAGGCTATCTGGCACTAAACCTGCTACATGTAACTGGATGGGTCGCCCTGGTTGCGGGCTCGGCGATATTCTTCACGTTCTATTTGATGGCTCTGCCCCTGAGTAGAACGCTGAGCAGGAAGGATCTTGATGATCTCAGGGTGATAGCTAAGACAACTGGACCGCTTGACCCAGTCATTGGGGTTATTCTGTCACTGCTTGAGCGTTTTACCCGCGTTTAGAGCGGTATTCATGTTGGAGGTTTGGGCCCTCTTCGGGTCCTCGATACAGGTGTTTGGCAGAGATTCCCAGGTTTACTGAGGTCGCCGATTTCAGTTGAGGCCGATTAAAAATAGTCTTGTGGATTAGTGATATTTAGTTAATTGGGTTTTGCGCGTGCGCATATGCACAGATAGGAGCGAAGAAGACTGAGGCTTAGGCTACAGGAGGCCCTTCCTCACCGCCTTAGCCAGGTAGCCGTCGGCTGCCATAAAGTCATCAGCGGCTCCAGCGGTGATCTCATCAGCGGCCCTCTGCGCCTTCTTCATGACTTCGAACTCATCGAGAGTGACACATCGCCTGTTCTCGACCACGAATTTACCGTTGACGATGACGGTTTCGACCTCGTCGCCTCGGCCGTAGTAGACGATGTTTGGGGCGATGTTCCTGACGGGGCTCGTTATTGTGGGGACCATGTGAGGCATCTTCAGGTCCATGATGATTACATCGGCCTTCTTACCAGCCTCCAAGCTCCCGACCTTGTCACCGAGGCCGATGGTGTTTGCGCCGCCGATGGTGGCTATGCGTAGCATCTGCCATGCGGGGAGTATGGTGGGGTCTCTGTGTCGGACCTTGTTTAGGAGGGCCGCCGTCTTCATGCCGATGAGCATGTTGTGTCCCGTGCTACCGGGGGCTTGGTCACTACCGATGCCGGCGTATCTGCCTCCCTGCTGGAGGTAGAGGGCAAGTGGAGGCACTATCCCATCGATCAGGGCTATGCTGGCTGGACAGCTGGCGTAACGGACTCCCCTCTTGGCGATTATGGCGACCTCGTCGTCAGTCGTCTGATGGCAGTGTGCGGCGATGATGTTGTCGTCGAGGAATCCTATCCTGTCGAGGTACTGAATGGTGGTGGCGTTGTAGCGGAGTTTCATCTGGATGGCTTCTCTCGCGCCTTGGGCGACGTGTATGTGGGTGAGCTTCCCCCGATTCACGGCCTCCGCTTTGACGCGTTCTAGCAGACTACGACTCATCATGTCGGCGCCCTGGGGGCTGAAGATGCAGCTGATTCTGCCCTCGCCTGCGCTATCCCAGCGCTCGACGAGGTCTATTCCTGCTTTGAGCTTCTGCTCACCCAGTGCATCGTCGAAGATGTAGGGTTTATTGGCGTCTGGGCGGCTGTTAGGCCCTATCTCGTTAATCGTGTCGGCTATGTTTGCGCGTACCCCGGATGGTATGAAGACTTTTTCGGCTACTTGTCCCTCGTTTACGCCTATCTCGCCGAATGTTGTGACGCCGCTCTTTACTCCCTCGAGGACACCTAGTGCTCCGCCCGCGATGCTGTGCTCCGGCTTGATGTACTTGCTGAATGGCGCCATGGTCTTGAGCATCCACTCTATCTCTGGGACATCCTGTGCCTCGCCGCGGATGATGGTGTGGCCGGTGTGTATGTGGACGTCTATGAATCCGGGGAGGACGGCCTTTCCCTTCGCCTCAATGACTGTCTCGGAGTCCCTGTATTTCTTGTCGAGGTCATGGGTTCTCCCTACGGCGACTATGTTCTGGCCTTCGATGGCTATGGCGCCATCCTCCAGTACGCCGAGGCCCTCGCCTCGCATCGTGAGGAGTAAGCCATTCCTGATGTAGATATTCGTCATTGGGTTCCGGTAGATGTGTGATTAATCATATTTTACGCCTTCGGTGAGAGTGGGTTGTGTTCGACCTGAGAAGTGGTCACACGTTGTCAATTGATCGAGGGACGAGGGTTTACTTCGTCACGTGCGCGCACGGAATACACGCACCCTGGCCACCCTTGGGAGACATATGTCAGAGTGGAGGCCACGGACTCCGAGGGGAGGGTCGCCTGGACCAACCCAATATACAAGATGTAAAAAAAGATATCCGTATCAGTCCGTGCGCGCTACGGTATAGGCGCACATGAGATGGAGACACAACCTAGAACATCAGCCACTCCGCTGGCTTCTAAGTCCATGAGGTGTCCTCTCATCCTTCTTGTCAGTCATTAATTGTTCTCCTCCATCTTGAACATATCCCTGCGCGCATCGTCTTGATCATCGTGTTTGTTGGCGCTGTGATAATGGGGGTTGTGTTGAGTTTGAATGAGGTGGTTGGAGTCTTGATGGTTCCCCGAAGAATATCTTATGGGGCTTCATCCGAACTGGAGGGGATAAGTGATGCAGATGTAGGAATTGTTATTATAAGTAAGATTTATATTAAAAAGTAAGAATTATTCTATGGTGTACTACTTGGAGGAGGCCGTGAGGGTCAGCGAGAAGGGGCAAGTTGTCATCCCCAAGAGAATCAGGGATAAGATCGGCCTAGAGACCGGAGACGAACTCACGGTTAATCTCGTGGACCAGAAGATAATTCTGAGGAAGAGACCGAAGAGCTACACAGACTATATGTGGGGTCTCCACGGAGACGCCTGGAGGGGCGTCGATGCTGGGGAATATGTTGAGGGGGAGAGGGAGTCTTGGCGGAGGAGAGGGTGAAGGAGGCTCTAGCTCCGCACGGGGTCGTCGGCGTAGACACCATGGTTTTCATCTACCACCTCGAGGGAGACGAGAGGTTTGGGCCCTTCACCCGTACCCTCTTTAGAAGTGTTGAGAGTGGTGAGCGTCGGGCCGTGACCTCCATTATAACGCTGCTTGAGACTCTTGTGAAGCCGAAGGAGCTTGGGGATGAGGAGATGAGGGATGATTATTATTATGCTTTAACCTCTTTCCCGCATCTGAAGATGAGGCCTGTGGATGAGGAGGTTGCTGAGGTGGCGGCTGAGCTCAGGGCTAGGCACGGGTTGAGGACGCCTGATGCGTTGCAGTTGGCGACATGTCTCGTTGAGGGGGCGAGCGGATTTATCACAAACGATGAGGGGCTGAGGAAGATCGAGGATCCTAGGGTCATTATCATGAGTGATTATTTCTTAAATGCAGGCGAGCCACCAATTAGGTAAACTAAATTTGTTCGCGCGCGCGATACCTGTTGGAGACTCGGCCTCTGCTGAGGGAGTAGTTCCGGTGATGTAAGTTGGGTTGATGAATCAGGAAGTCCACCTCTTTAGGGGTGGGTAGTTCGCCATTAGACCGTCAAGGATGTACTTGCATCCTTTCTTAGCCGCTCTACCTCAGCGGCGAATTCCTCTGTGACAGTCTTCGTAGACGAGGGAATCAACATGAAAGAACAGGTCCTCCCCCCCGAATCACCCCTGTAACGCACGCGGAGATAGTAGAACCTCGCCATCGTCCCGAAACTACCCAGACGATTGGCTACGGCTTCTTGTACGTCAGCCACTGGCACCTGGAAGCTTCCCTCATTCCTCAGGCCCTCCCTTATCCTGTTCGAGTAGTCCTCGGCCTGCATAACTACCTCGATACCCAGGACCTTTTTACCTGGGATCCTCATGTAGATGAGTCTCTCATTCGTGAGGACTAACTGGCCCTTCGACGAAGCCCCACCTGAGGCCTTTTCCTTATCGTAGAACCCCACGATCGATTTAGTCACCACGTATTCTGGTTTACGGGTAGCTTGGGGGACCTCCTTGAGAGTTCTCGGTTCCTCTCTCGCCTCCACTCTTCGAGTGATGGGGGGGAATCTCTGCACGCGTTTTCAGCTCTTCAACCCTCACGATCACGGGAGCGGATATAGGAGAGAAGGGGATTGGTTTCTTCAACTCAATGACATCTGCTGTTGTGACTGTGTCCTGTGTTTTCAGCCCTTCACCTGCCTCGACCATGGAGGTGTGTGGATCAGAGACCTTGACCAGTTTCTTAAACTCGCCATCATCAATGAAGGAACCCATCATATTCTTTCTGAGGATGGATGCCTTCAACGCTCCGAATTCCTCGGAGGTGACAGCTCCAGAGTCCAGGAGGGACTTGACCTTGTCAAGCTTATCCAAGGTCTCCATCGAAACCTCGGCACTGCTTCTGCTTGGTATGGTTGACTCTCTCTCCGACCTCTCCTCAGCTTCTACCTGAGCCATGTGCCCACTCACAGCTGCCACCGGAGCCTGGGGCTGCGGCAAACTGACTACACCTTCTCCCTGAGCCTCCAGTACAATCGCGGCAGCCACTGGGGTCCCTGACCCCGGTGAATTTATCTCCAGATGGCGGTGCCGCCTTACTCTCAGAACGACGCTCAACACCACGGCGATCATTGGCAGAATCAGGATGGCGAGGACCTCCGCAATACTCCATGGGCCCGAAAAAGCATAATTCAGGAACTTCAGGTTCCCACCGATGGAGGAGACGCCTCCTAGGAAATTAGCGAAGGCATCAATGATGTTCATTAAAATGCCAGAGGGACCAGGGTCCGTCTGAGGAGGGATCCCAGACGTGTCCGGGGGTGAACTTAGGGATGGGCCTCCCATCGGGATATTGGTGCTCGCGAGCTCCATTACCACATTCTGGTAACCGCGGATGGAGCCAACCTGCCTAACTATGAGCCCACTGCTCATCTCGACCCACATCACCCCGCTAATCTCTACTACAGGTGCCCCGTTGGGAATCGTCACCTCGACTGTGTTGAAGGTTCCAGCGGGAACCGTGATCTTGACACCAGTGTTAACCTTTCCATATCCCAGATCGCTGGATGTCTGTCCTTGGTCCAGAGACTGGAGGTTTGCTTGACTCAAGGCGGGGAAGGGTTGAGGGTTGTAGAATGAGATACTGTTGTTGTATACGGGTTGGTTGAAGACCTCGCTGAAGCTTATCGTCATGTCCATCCTCTGGTCCATAAAATCAACGCTGCTAATCGTGTAATTCACAACCCCGTTCAGTGTCCCACTTGTAGTCTGGTACGATGCGTAAGCGCCCTTGAACGCGAACGGTATCGTCCCCATGCCCCCAGCGCTGGTTGGGGGGGAGTTCGATGTTGATCCGAATGCATCAGCGGGGTGAGTCAACATGCCTACGCATGATAGTATCATTAGAAGAGCGATGTGGGCCCGGAGATTTCTACTATTTATCATCCAATCATGCTTACAGTCTCTATTTATTTACAGAAGCGTGTGTAATTGAAATTCACATACACATTAGTGGGCTCCATCAACACTAGTTCTGCTCGAGCTGCGCGCGCTACCCTGTTCCTAACTTCCCACAGTTTAGAATAAACTTAAATTAATGATTAAGTCTTCGTACCCCCATGAGTTGTCCAGACACAGGAGGTAAGTTCACTTTGGACAAGATGAACACGAGATCCTAGAAACACTCTTCAAAAACATCGACTTAAGCATTGCCCAACAACAACTTATCGGCTGCTACCACACAACCGGCCCAGGAAGATCCCCAAGCGCGCGCATAGGATTCTCAGTGAGATCAACTCTCTAAGTCCCCTTGAGACAGGCGTCACCACCCCATTATTCCTACATGACTAAACACTTCAATGAAATATAAATAGTCGAATAAATACCATTAGGGGTCACCCAAGAGATGGAGGAAGAAACAACTCAAGACAATAAGCTTAGAATCATTCAGCCTTGACCATACGCGGATCAAGGCCCCCTACGTCAGACTATCAAAGAGGATCGAAGTCCCCGCAAGCAACTACGAGATCTCGGTGTTCGACTTCAGGGTCCGGACGCCCAACACGCAACTCCTCTCACCGAAGGTGACCCATTCCCTCGAACATCTATTCGCCGTAGCCCTCAGGACCGAGTTCGAGGAACATCAAAGAGACCTGAGCGTTATCGACGTCTCGCCGATGGGCTGCCGAACCGGGTTCTACTTGACAATACTCAACCCGAGGGGCACACTGCCACTGGGAAGGATCGCGGCGTCAATAAGGTCGATGCTGGACATTGCCCTTGAGATAGAGTCTCTGCCGGGAGCCAGGAGGGAGACCTGCGGCGCTTTCGAGGAACACGATCTCGAAGGCGCGAGATCCGAGATAAGGCGCTTGGTTGGGGAGAGCATAGTCCAGTTGGATAAGCCACCCTGCTGGGGCCTTAACAAAAGAAGGAGCGACACTTGTTAACGAGTTCATGGGTGGTCTTCTGAATCTGGTCAAATCATGCGACGTCGGAAGCATGCCTCTGAAGGGGCGGAGATACGAGTTCCTGGAGGGGGCGAAGAGGTCGCAGACCCTGACCCAGTACACGGGTTACGGGGAAGGGTTCAGTTATGTGAAGGTGTTCGAGGACCAAGTAGTTTCAGGCCTGATGGACAAGATGAGGGCAGGAATCGATGTCCCAACCTACCCACAGTACAGGGACATGGACGAGATGTTTCTGGGCATGATCAATGGGCTCACGAAGACACCGAAGGGATACATGGCCTCTGGAAAGCTGTCTGTGGAGCCCGGGAAGATGATCCCGGAGGTCTACGCGGTGAGGAACCACCTAAGTGAGGTGTCGGAGGCGTCCAGTGTAGGTAAAGTGGGTTTAAAGGTCTGCGTGACGGGGCCCTATACGCTCTCCAGATCCTTCGCGGCTCGGACACCTGAGCTATTCACGGAGCTGGGAGGGCTCCTCAGCGAGGTAACATCCAACTCAATCTTCAAGGCTAAGAGGGGAGAGACAGCCCTAGTCTCCATAGATGAGCCCGCCTTCGGCCTCGCTGACGACCCGTTCCTAGACGTCGGCCACTCCGGCCGCGAGTGCCTCAGGAAGGCGTGGGAGGAGGTATCCTATGCGGCCAAGTCTAGGGGTGTGGAGACGATGATCCACCTCCACAGCACCGTCGACAGCCTGATGTGGGAGGTCGGGAAGCTGGACATCATTGGCTCCCACGTCTCCGACCCTGTCTACGGGGCAGCCACGAACAGGCTGCTCGCGGAGACGGGGAAGAGGTTGAGCATCAGCGTGGCTACCACGAGCTTCGAGGAGCTCTTGGCAAGGGACGCGGAGACCCCTGAGGACGTCGGCCATCTCTGGGAGAGGATAAGGCGAGGGGAGACCGACCCTTCGACATATCTGGAGGGCGCTCAAGTCATAGCGGATAGGCTGAGCAGGTCGCTGAGACTCTTCGGCGAGGAGAACGTCCCCTACGCTGGCCCGGAGTGTGGGTTGGGCGGTTTCCCCACATACGAGTGTGCGATCCAGTACTTGGAAAGAATATCCCGCGTCGTCAAGCATACCAACGTCGATAAGTCAAATACACACTCCTAAAGGGGTGGGCTTGTAGCTCAAGTCCTCCGCGCGCGATAGGGCAGTACAAATGATGAAATTACTTAGCGCGCGCGTTGGTAGCTCACTTGCGGATTAAAATATTGAGAGATACCCTTTTGGCCGGGTTGGGTCAGTCTGAGAACATGATCTTAGCCCATTTCGGTGACTCGATGAGGCGCAGGACAAAGGATCCAACGGGCTCGACCTCAGCGTGCCTCTTCTCCCTTATGGACCCATAACTGATAAGATGGAGTCCTCGGAGGATGCGGGCGTTTAGCTTGAGCGTCGACAGGGGGATACCCGTCTCCTCGTGTAGACTCTTCAATAGACTGGTCAATGGTCGGCTATTCGACGCGACGCGAGAGAGAATGAGGAGTTGGTTGTCGTTTAGGGTGTCCTTAGAAGGAGTCTGCGGAGGTCTTCCACTCCGCTGGTCGATATTGGAGTTTGGTCACACTCAACACCGGTTTCATTCCCTCGATTCGGTTTAAAAACATGTTGGGCAGGAGGAACTACCCATTAATACTCATCTCAATGCTCTCACCCCAGATGATGGGGACGAAGCGCACCCCAGTATCCTGAGGTACCGCATGGCTAAGCCACAGGTCACCATCCCTCTCCTGCTCCAAGACATTACGAAACATAGCATAGTCAAGTATCCCTCTACCATGACCCAACTCATGGAGATGAAGCGGGAACATGACGCGGCTCTGTGGCACCAGCTTATAGTAGTCCTCGGCGACCATCCCATCAACATAATGCACAATGTAAAGATCCACCCGCTTACCCGAGAAATCAGGTTTTAAACCGTTGAAGAATCCATCCCCCGTATGAAGGATGCCAAAACCCGAAACCTCGATATAGAACCAATCCATAGGCGTCGCCGAGAAGGCGTCCTCAGTATCATTCGGAGAGCCATGATCTGCGGGGTAGGCTGTAATCCTGACACCCCTAACCTCAATTGTCCCCCCCGGCTCCACACCGACCAATGCCTGGGCTGCCAAGGGTGAACCCGCGAGGACCTTGACCATACTCTCACCATTTGGGTCCCTCACTAGGTTATTCTGATTCGAGTAGTCCACCCTAACCCTCTCATCAGCTACCACAATCTTAGCCCCAGCCTTCTCCGCCGCAGCCGCGACATTTGCGTCGAGGTGATCTCCGTGGGGATGAGTCACTATGAGTACGTCGAGGAGGCCGCCGACGTCGGCGATGGAGGGAGCCACATACGTGCCAGCTACGTCTATGCCTATGGTGACATTTGACGTCTTGATGACGACTCCCATGTTGTAGATGTACCAGACCCTCATGCTCCCCACCGGGACGATGGTTGACCTGATCTCCTCAATGGCACGCTTCGTCCTAACTTCGAGTAGATCCGCCACAGCGCCCTGATTGAGGATGACTGGAAAATTCTTCGAGATGAAGTCGTCGAAGCTGAGAAGCGTGCTTTTCCGGTCCTTGGAGCTGCTGCCCGGCGGAGACTTCACTATTTCTTCATCTAGTGCGTTGACTTGGCTTCCACTCAGCTGCTCTTGGATGAAAGGTGTCTTCAACCAGACGACGAAGCTGAGTGCAGCAATTAGAAGCACTGTGACTGATACCAGATGCTTTCTATTTAATCTCACTAGATAGATCCCAGCATCATACCATTTTGCATGTGTGCCTCAAGAATCACGCATGAGTGGTTTGTCAACTCCCAGTTTCTGGAAAGCGGACGCGACGTGCAGCGCCAGAGTCTCCATCAACTCCCTATCGACCTCATCAAACGCATGGAGTTCCTCGCTCTCCAAGTTGATCACAGCAACGGTCTCCCCATACACAATAACCGGGACATCAAGCTCGGACCTGGAGCCCACCGCCCCTCGAACGTAGCTAGGCTCCACTCCGGTGTCGGTTGTGAGGATTGACCTCTTCTCCTTGGACGCCCTGACGGTGAGACCCCTACCGTCCAATGGCAATCTGATAGTTGGAGAGAAATTGCCTCTACTGGAGGTGATCACGAGGGCGCCGTCACGAGGTTCGAGGAATGAGAGGTAGTGAAATCCAACCACAGACTCAACCGCATCCAGGGTGGCACGTATTATTTCATCTCTGGTGCTGGCCTCCGCCAGCCTCTCGGCGTGGCGATGGAGGGCGGCGACCTGTCTACCCTGCCTCTTCATCTCGGATACGTCCCTACCGATGATTAGTATTGAGGGCTTTCCTTGCCGAATGATTAGGTTGAAGGATGCGTCGATTGGTACGATTCTCCCATTCTTAGCTAAGATCAGTAACTCGTACCTCGTTGGCTGGGGCTCTCCTCTCTGTCTACTCAGGGCCCTCTCCTTAACCTCTTCGAGCGTCTCCTTAGATAGGACCTTCGAGATATCCACGCCGATCAAATCGCTGGGGGATTCGTAGCCGAGTTTCTCCGCCGCCCCCTTGTTGACGTATGTGATTGTGGTACCCGAGATGAGGGCTACGAGCTCACGTGATGAGTCCAGTAGCGTCCGATAAGTCTCTTCATTCTCTCTATTAGCCTCGATTTGCTTTATCCTAGTGATCGCTGAGGCCACGTGATCGGCGAAGAGTACGACTAGCCTCTTATCCTCGCCCGTGAAGGCGTCTGCCTTCACGCTCTCCAAGTTAATGACCGCCTTAACCTGTTCGCCGATCACAACTGGAACCACAAGTTCGGATAAGAAAACTGTGCCAGGATCAAACGATCCAATATAATCCTTCTCAAGGCGAGTATCTGGGACGAGCTGGGCTTCACCTGTTCTAAAGGCCCTCACTGTTACACCGGGTCCGCTGAGTGGTAGTTCCTTACGCCAACTCTTATACGAACCCGTCTTAGACACGAAACTCAGCCTATCACCTTCCACTAAACCGAAGCTACCATATTCGGCTCCCAAGACCTGTTGAATTGTCTCCAGGGTGATCTTCGCGACTTCCTCGAGATCCAGGCACTTTGCGAGTTTTGATGTGTGGCTGGATAAGGCCTCAAGCTTGATCTTGTAAGTCTCCCCCAATTCCATGGATCTAATCCTCTTGATGGCGGAGCCAGCCTCATCCGCCAGAGCCTCCATGAGCGTCTTCTCATCCTCGCCAAATGCGTTCAGTTCCAGGCTCTCTGCGTTCAAAACACCGAGCAACTCGTCCCCGCAGAGAATCGGGGTCGCTATTTCGCTTAGGGAATCAGTTTTACCCTTAACGAAATCAGGGTCCAAACGTGTGTCTTTAACCAGCAAGGTCCTTCTTTCTCGTGCAACCTTAGCGGTCACCCCCTTCTCTCCAATTGGCATCGACGCCCTAATGGGCTCCACACCTCTGGTGGCTAAGATGTGTAAATTTTCCCCTTTGGCTAATTGTATGCCTAGGAACTTGCAGCTCAAGAGCTTCTGTAATATGTCTAGGGTGACGTTTGCCAAATCATCCATATTCCGCAGCTCATTCAACTCATGCGCATGCTCATGCAGGGAGGCTATTCTACTCTGCAGCGCCTGTTTTTTCTTTTCATTTGAAATATCGCGTATGAATGTTAGACTCGCGTTTTCTCCGTTGAAGACGATTCGTGAGATAGAGAATTCAACGGGGATGAATGACCCATCCTTCCGGATTAGCTCCACGTCGTACTTGTTCGGGACCGATTCTCCTAGGGCTCGTCTCCGAGTAAAGTCCTCAATCAGTTCTCTGTAAATATCTCTAGTGCATTCTAAAACACCTTTCACAAGTAATTCGTCGACGGAATATCCCATCATATCGGCGAAGTGCTGGTTTACGTACACTGCTTTACCCAAGACGTTGACGATGACGCCCTCCGGTGCGGAGTCCAGCATATACCTGAAGCGTTCCTCTGACCGGGTCAGGGCCCTTTTAGATGCTTTGATTACCTTAAAGTGCTCAATTCTCGAGAACGCCGAGGCAACGTGCTTCGAGAGGATCTCAACAATCTCCATATCCTCCTCGCTGAAGAAACCCAGCCTCCTGTCCTCAAGATTGATCACCGCGATGACTCTTCCAGCCACCTTCACTGGTACATCCAGCTCAGATAGAAAATCAACTGGCTCAACATCCTTCACGAAGTCCTCATCCAATCGGGTGTCTGGGACCAGCTGAGACTTCCCCGTCCTAACCGCCCTAGTGGTGATACCCTTTCCATTCAGTGGGAGATCAGAAATCTTGAAGGTCAGGTTCCTCGCGTACTTAAACTTGATGACGTCGCCTACAACGATGCCGATGCAGCCATCACTGAATCCAAGCAACTCATGAAAAACTTCGAATGTATACTCAGCCACCCCTTTTTCCGAGTTTAGATCCAAAAGATATGCCGCATGCCTATTTATCTGCTCAAGCCTGGAGAGATACTTTTTAGCTGATTCAAGCATTTTAAGCCTGTTTAGGGCTGATCCTACGTGTTCGGAGAAGATCTCGAGTAATTTAGCGTCATTCCAAGTGAACTTATCCAGCTTCTCGTCCTCGATGTTGATGACGGCGACGACCTTACCACCGATCTTTACTGGAACAACAATCTCGGAGAGGTACCTAAGCCCCGACTTCGGGCCGATGTAATCTTGGTCAAGACGCACATCAGGGACTATGATCGAGGAACCAGTACTCACAGCCCTCCCACAGACACCTGGACCCCCAAGCGGATACTCAAGCGACCAATCGTCGCCGATGTCCCCGTTTGGTAGAAACCTTAAAACATCGCCCTCAACCACTCCGAGTCCGAAGAAGCCGTAGCCCATTATTTCATGTAAAATCTGATAAGTAGTCTCAGTCACCGCGGTAACGTCTTCACATTGGCTAAGCGTCAACGCGTGGCTCTGCAGCGCCTCAAGCCGCTCCTTCATCTGAGCCTCAAGCCGCTTACGATCCGAGATGTCCCTGCTGAAGCTCAGAACCGCGTCGACGCCCATGTACCTGATGACCGTGGCGCTGACCTCGACGGGGATATCCTTCCCTTCACATGTGACTTGAACGGATTCGAAGACAGCATGCCCCTGCCGGATAATCTTCTCCAAGTTGTCCTTGAAGTTTATACTATTCTTTGCGATATCCTTATACTGGTTCTCCCTCAGGAGCTCCTCCCTTGTGTAGCCTAGCCTCTCGCAGCCCGCCTTGTTTGCGTCGAGGATTTTTCCATTAAGGTCGCGTATGAATATCGCGTCGCTGGCGTTCTCGAAGAGATTCCTGTAGCTCTCGTTGCTCCGGCGGCGCTCAACTGCCTGTCTGATGCGCTTAGACACGACTTGGTAGTGAGCTGGCGCCATCTCTTTTCTAATATAGTCGTCTACTCCAGCCGCGAATGCTCTCTCCGCGACCTCCTCGCTGCCCCTTCCCGTGTAGATAATTATGGGTATGTTGCTGGTTTCCCTGATCTTCTTAGAGAGGGTTATTCCATCCATGTCCGGCATGTCGTAGTCGGAGACGATGCAGTCGTAGGCACCCGTCTGAACTAGGTCTATAACGTCTTGAGCACAATGAGTGGAGGTGACCTTTATGCTTGGATCGTTCTCGACGAAGATCTTGAGGAACATCTGCTGCTGCTCTTCGTCGTCGACGTGGAGGACCCGGATTACCTCCATAGAAGACGCTAGAACCAGGTCAGATTCGAGATGGTTCTTATCGTCATCTAAGGTCATATCATCGTTTATATGGTGTTAGTGATTATTCCTTATAACGAAAATGGAGTAGAAACACATCATTATATTAACATAATTATACTATGATGAATAGTTAAAAGTTACTCTTGAATGATGATGGAGAGTAAATGTGCTAAATTACATGAAAATCATTGTAAAAATTATAACAATTTAATAGAATTATTAAGATAAATATTGAATAATGATTAAAGATATTCTGATTGTGGTGTAAATGATATTTAATGAATAATCACATCGAAAAATCGCTGTAGGCAGTGAGTGGATGACCTGAGTGTTTTCCTAGCTTCCCACACTTGTCGGGACAGGTTGTCTTCTGGCGCGCGCGATTTTTGAATAAATTCTAAGCATGCATTATTGTAGCAATGAGGAGTAATATCCATGCAACTTAGTTTTTGCGCGCGCGCCTCCCTCGAGTACCAGCCAAACGTTCTGTGTTAAAACACCAGTCCAGATAGTTGAGATGAGCCAGTTGAGGCCGTAGTCTTACAAGGTGGTTAACAGTAGGCTACCCATCAACAATGGAAAGGTATACCTCATTTCAACTCACACCTCCGGCGTCGCGCGCACATAGTTAAGGATGCACGTGTTTCTCGGGGGTTGATCTAAGCTTTGCGGAGATGGGATACTGCGAGGAGTGTACCCTTGACTATGATAAGGAGAGGAGGGCACATTGAGGTTAGCATCAGGGTCGTTATGTTTAGGGAGAGGTTTGCCTGAATGCTCATCGGAATGTTGATTTCTAGTGCACTTTGGATCTGGGTGACGGGAATCTGGATGTCTATGGTTCCTCCGTGGAGGAGTACGTAGGAATATGTGATTAGGGAGGCTCCTAGGAGGATGAGGAAGGGGCCTTCGAGCTTCGTCTTCCTGAGCATCATGGTTGCGAGTACGAGGAGGGATGCGAGGATTCCTAGTGTTGGGATCCTCGGGTCGAGCAGCTGATTGATGAGAGCCAGTAGCTGGGCGTTAGGGATCTCGGTGCTCGTGTAGTCTATGAGAGCTCTAGGTAGGATGTATAGGGCTGCGAGGCTGAATACAGATAGGAGGATGGCTATTATCGCCCTCAATGTGAGCCTTGCAGCAGATATTTCGATGTCCAGCAACTTAACCAAGGGATCCGACCTCCAGGTCTATGGACCCAAGCTGGGTCTCGAGGCCCAGCACAAGCTTGGGGCTACTCATTAACTGGCTGTTTGGGACGACGATGTCGAAGTTGAGTGAGGCTGTTTCTCCGGGTGTGACGTGGAGTTGCTGTTTGTTGCCCACCCAGGTATCACCTGACCCGTTCACGAGTTTTGGGGTTATTGATCCGTCTATGGTTAGGATGTTGTTGTTGTTTAGGAAGCTTAGCATGGCTTTTACTCTCGTATATGTCGCGTTCACAGGTGTTTGGGTGGTCGAGATCTTTAGGTTCTTTATGGGTGCTCCCCAGTTTAGGTTGATGCTCTTGCTGAGCTTCGTGGCGATGGGTAAGCCGGTGAGTGTGAACTCCATGTCTGCCCTGTATCTGAGTGTCGCGTCCTTTAGGAGCAGGTCTTCGAGGTTTGTCGGGGGAGATAGGGTGATCTGTGCGGAGTCGTTCCATTTGGTCATTGGTTGGGAGGTGATTTTGAGGGTTCCTAGGCCAACCTGGTGATCTGTGGAGTTAAATACGGAGATCACGCCCTCGCCGTTCACTGCGAAAAACGGGGACTGGTTTTCGAATGAGAAGGGTAACTCTATCATGATTTGGGTTGGGGTCATTCCCTTGATGGTTGGTTGTCCGATAGCAGGGTTGTGGATGGGTGGAAGCCAGGTTACTCGGGCGGTGGCCTCTGCTGTTATTGAGGTGATTGGCTGCATGCCCACGTGTGCTGATACATCGATGGTGAAGTTCTCCGGGTTGGATGCGAGGCGCTTCGCGTCTTCCTCCGAGACCTTGCTTAGGTCGATCTCGACGGAGACTGGGATTCTCTGCAGCGGCGATCCAGCCTCAACGGTTAGCTGAGGCGCTGTGATGCTTATCGGGGTTCCCTGGTTGCCGTTGACCGAGGCTGTGACGTCGGCTTCAGTCCTGAAGGGCCCTGAGTTTCTTATGGTGAGGACTGAGGATAACGTGAATTTGCCGTTGTTTAGGGACTGTGTTGTGTTGTCGAGTTTGATTGAGTTCGCGACTCCGGCGACGTTGTTTGCGGTTATAATTAGTAGGGCAGGGAGTATGAGTAGAGAGAGCAGGATCAGCAAGTTGAGTACGGTCAGGCCTTTTATCAACTGGTTTGACATCCTCTCATGCGAATCGATTTGGTTTGCATATTTTTCTACTTCAATTAATTCCAGTGTAACACAATGTTCACGTTATGATTTGGGCCCTCTTCGGGCCCCTCGATACAGGTATTTGGCAGAGAATCCCAGGTATTCTGGAATCGCCGGTTGCAAGTTTGTCTGGATTGAATTAGTCTTTGTGGATTGGTGATATTTGGTTAATTGGAGAGATTATGCTTCTCACGCATTAGTTATCCCTTTCTATATTACTCATGGAAATCAGGAAAACGTACGTGTGCAATCGATTAGAATATTGTTTTCTTGTCGCCTTCATTCATCGGTTATAATTGATTTGGACTCCATCATTATTAGAGAAATAGTATCAACATATAAATGAATATAATGATTTAATCCTGACTATCCTAACCCGTACCTGTGAGTTTAAATTAATAAGCAATTATTAACTACTATGATACAACTTGTCTTATTTATTTCCTCAAAATTACTGTATTGAACATTATTTATTTTCGTAAGCCAACATCATTCGCAAGCATCTAATATGTTATCGTCATCTAAAACTTAATTTAGGAGAAGCTTATACTTGTAAATCAGTGGAGGTCGCTTTCAAATCTATATCGGGTATAGAGAAATACTTGACTGGGGAGAAAAGTAAATATGACTAATAAAAGATCGAAGCTAGAAATCTATGTTGATATAATGGATGAGATCAATAAAGGAACAACTCAACCAACAAAGATCATGTACGCTGCTAATTTAGCCTGGATACCTGTTCAGCGGATGCTCAAATCACTAGTCAACCAAGAGCTTATAGAGGAATATGACGCCGATGAACATGATCAGAGAAGCAACAAGTTGTATTGTATGACCGAAAAAGGTCAAAGCGTTTTACTTTATTTCGATAAAGTTAGAGGGATTTTAGAAAAGAAGAAACCAGTTGAGATAATGGGCTGGAGATAGAACCCTCCTCATCTTGGTTTAATCTATTTCGCAGTACCGCTCGTGGTTACCAGTTTAAAAACATAATAGTTACGCGCGTGCGCCGTCCTCGTCTCGCTCGATGACTACGCTGTATTTCAGCTGTTTCGCCCCTTGTTCGTGTCTGTAGTTAGAGGTTTAAACTTATCATTTCTTGTTCTTCACGCGCGCTAAATGGAGTGCACGCGCGATTAAATGAAGACGACGCCTTTAACACCTTTTAGATCCTCGTCGCTGGTGTAGAGCTCCGCACCATAATGCCTAGCGGTCGCATAGACCACAGCGTCAGTCATATGCAGTCCAAATATTAGACTGTAGTCAGCGGCCTCGAGAGAGAGGGACTGGTCGACGGGCACCACAAGGGTCTGACCGATGGCGGCCACTGTCTCCAAGGCGCTCTGCTCGTTCACAGCCTGCTTGATCTTCTTGTAGACCTCGTAGAGCACCATCGCTGAGGTGACTATCTCATTGGGGGCAACCTTATCGATGACCGCATTGTAGAGGTCGGCCTTGGGACCCTTGGTGATTCGTTCGATCCACCCGTAGGAGTCGACTGAGATCAACTTCTATCATACTCGTCTCTGAGGTCACTCGTATCGAGGCCCGGCACCATGCCCTTCGTGGCTCCCAGGGGCTTGATTGGAACGTAATGAATTATGTTGTGCTTCACGATGACGGCCATCCTGTCACCTGGCTTTATCCCCGCCTCTCTTCTAACCCTCTCGGGGATGATGACTTGATACTTGCTGGAAACGGTTACCGACTCCATCGATCCTCTAACCGTAAAACAGTTATCCTATCGATATAAAGGCGTCGAAATACATGCGCGCACTGCAACGTCTGCACTGCCTCCCTTTTTCCTGGCCCCCCAAATCAATGATTAAGCTCTCATACACAATCTCTACACTGTGACAACGTGGTACCCTGACTGGGCGTTCTGCTGCGAGACACATAATAGGATGCTACATGAGTTTTGTGGATACGAGGGCTACACACCGTACGCGCAAGATGCCTTCAATGCTATAATCGCCGAAATGCGCGCTGGCCTGTCCCGAAAATGGTTAAAAATGGTATTAATTCCCCTCAACGGATTTGGGCAGGCGAATACGGTCTTCCTTAATGGGCCTGATCGCCAATAAGCTGCACAGGCCTATGACCGGAAGGACAATACCCACCAATCCCCAGCCAGCGTAAGCTAGCATCAAACCACCTAGTCCAGTGCCAACGCCGTAACCCAGCTGAAGGGCGGCGAAGTTGAGGCTCATCACAGTCCCACTCTGATCTGAGGACTGGTCCAAACTGAGGGCGCTGTTCCCATTCAACCTGAAGCCCATCATGAGGTTCCCCGCCATGATGGCGGCCACGGACAACGCGGCACCCGGCAAGTAATGGTACGCGAGCGTCATTGAGGAGATCCCGAGCACGCCTATGATCGTGGTCCTCCTAGGCCCAAGGCCCCGTATTAGGCGACTCGTAGCGATGCCCCCAATGATGTAGAAGGCGGCTGTCCCTGTGTAGATGAAGCCTGTCTCGATTGTGCCCGTGCCATAAACCTCCTTCAGGAAGCTGAAGCAGTAGAGATTGAGGCCCATCTCGGCTGCGGATGCTAGGAACCCACCCACCAGGCTCCTAACAGCGCCTCTGTTACCCGCGATCCGCCTCATGCTATATGTGAGGCCATCATCGCTGCCCCTCGCGTCGGATCTGGGTAATAGCACCAAGGTGGATATGAGTCCTAGAAGGGAGAGGGCCCCAGCGAACCCTAGAAAGGCCAATCGCCAGCTACCATACTGTGCGAGGAAGCTCACAACGACTCCACCAACCAGGAATGGTACTCCCGCGGCGGTTCCGAGGAGGCTGATCACCCTCCCCCTCTCCTCCCTGGGATAGTACTCGCCGGCCAGCGTGTTGGTCATCGGTATGGCCAACGCTATACCCAGACCCGAGATCGCGGTGAAAGCCAGAAGCATCGTGAAGCCCGTGGAGAAGGCGGAGGCTATCGATCCCGCTGCTATCGCAGCTAGGCCGGCTATCAGTAAGCTTCTGTAGCTGAGCCTGCTCGTCAGCACCGTGACCAGGAGGCTGCCGAGTAGAGCTGATAGGTTGAGGGTCGTCACCAGCTGGCCCGTCAGCGGCAGTGGGGTTCCGAGTGAGAGGCTGATCTCGACAAGTAGCAGGCTGAGCACGGCTGTTGGGGGGTTCGTGCTAGCGATGCTGATTAGGAGTGCAGGGAGAACCCTCACCTTTTCCTCTGGTTTCATGTAAACGGATTGCTCTGCAGTGATGTTTGTGTTTTTCCATATATGCACTCTGTTGTGTATGCGCGCAGGCGAAGTATCTGAAGATCTGCAGGGGATTCATTGGCACCTCGGATCCATCGGATGTCGCTCATGCGGCCACCTGTCTCCAGACGGGGTCGACGCTGATCAGTGATGATCGCCACTTCGATAAGATACGGGATGAGGAAATCGTTGATGTTTGGGGCACTGAGAGGGCATTTGATGAATTGCTGGGACCTTAATATTTCACTGCATGCGCGCACAGTGCACATACGTAACGATATTCAGCGTGCCCGACTCAATATGTTCTCGGTGTTGATATCTTTATACGGGTCAAAAAACCAAAATACGCATCCCTGGCATTCTCAGCCACGAATCTAATTTTTGTCGCGGATAGCAGTTCATCTCCCAAAAAGTGGTGAACCGCATGAGCATTAGATTGGTCAGGGTAATCAATCTCTACTGTAATTGGATTATCATACGTTAGTGCAGAGATCTCATTCATCCTCCTCAAACCATCTTTAACAGCTTCCCTGATTAGATTCTTTGACCTTTTAGGGGTGAGGCTGATAGCCATATATCGACCGAAGCCCTTCTTAACTATGGCTCCGGATATCTTTTCGGAGATATTTCCCTTTATATAGTTCACCGTTGCCTCATCTCCCGAAACTGCGACTAGGGGAACACCATAATAGCCAGCTAGACTCGCATTCATACAAGCCTCGGTAAGAGATTTTCCATTAAATCTTACTTCTCTCACGTTCCAGTTATGGCACAGTACAGCGTTGGATAAGAGGGGGTGACCATGAGCACCTATACATATCAGGGCGTCGAAACTATCATCGAGGCCGAAAACCTCGTCATATAATTCCCTTGAGTTCAGAACCACTGAGACATTTCCGGGAAATTCTTCGAAGAAGACATTCATATTCGTTGAGTGTCCGTCGTTAAACAGAATCTCGGCATTTGGATCAACCTCCAAAACGCCCTCGATCGCCGCTAACACATCGTCGGTGGCTAACCTCTTAGCGCGTTGAAAAGCCTCTGGAACAGAGGCATCCTGCCCCATTTGTCCTCTAATGGCAGTTCCCGTGCATCCCTCCATGTCAAAACTTAGGTATATTTTCATAACTGTCAACTAATCTCACCCATTAGACGGTATATAAGCGCGCGAAGATGAAATTAAAGCAGTTAGCTGTTTGTGAGTTTAATAGCACGCTTAACATGCGCGCGCGCAGCGGGTGCTAGAGTTTGAACTGCAAGCCCACCACTTTAGTGGTGGGTAGTTGACCTTCTCTCACGGTCCTCTCTGATCATCTCTACAACTTCGTCTGTGCTTATTTTGTCGAGGACGGGCTTGAGGCGCTTCAGCTCTGTGTTTATTTCCTCGATCTCCCTGCGTTCTATCTCTGCCTCCAGGGATTTACGTATTAATTCCCCGGCGCGCGCTCTATGTAGCGCGTTTCAGGCATCATTCATTCTGGGGATACCGGCTCAATTATTATGCGGTTCCCCTCAACGTAGATCTCCACCTCGTCGCCTATCTCAACCTTCACGGCGTTAACCACGTCGTCGGGTAGGTATACGGCTGGCCGATTCCCAGCGCTGCTGATCTTGCGTCGGAGCCTCAGAGGCTTTATTATTGATTCGATGCGGCGCCTGATCTTGCCGTACTCCTCCACGTCTATAACCTCCTCTCCGCACACCGGACACTTTAGCGCCTTGACGCCCTTCACTACTACTCCATGATGCTCGTAGTCGATCTCTACGGGCACCATCTCGCCTTCATCCTTGTAGCACTTCATCCTTCTGGTCGCCTCCCTTCGTCACGGTGATCACGATCACCCGCTCATCGTCTTCGTCGCATACGGCGACGAGGGTTTCTCTCCGGGTTTTGAGGATGTAGCGGCACTTGGTTTTGCCCTCCTGCTCCTTGACGCCCTCTCTTATGATGCGGATCATGTCCTCTTGGTCGAGGTTGTTGTCTAAGCCGCGTTCTACGGCGTGCATCGTTAGCTTGATGGGTTTTGCGTCCATCCTTTAACCCGGTGATATACGTGTTTTTCTCGTATAAGAATATACGTGTTAATCACGT
>Ga0187878_1000509_pt1 | contig 44054 bp, 45 predicted proteins | sample June2016WEW_17_1_FD_132979 | JGI IMG/M metagenome (GOLD analysis project Ga0187878, IMG submission 132979) | Peatland microbial communities from SPRUCE experiment site at the Marcell Experimental Forest, Minnesota, USA - June2016WEW_17_150 | ecosystem: Environmental > Terrestrial > Soil >... | reverse complement strand
TCGTCCGGAAAAGTGGTGGTGGAGAATCTTGATCTCAGTGTTCTCTCTGAAGAGGAGCTTGCGGGATTCCGGAACAAGACGTTGGGATTCATCTTCCAGTTTCATCATCTTCTGCCGGAGTTCACCGCTCTCGAAAACGTAGCCATGCCCGCGTTAATCCGGGGCGAAAAGCTCCGTGAAGCTCAGGGGAGAGCCTCGGCTCTTCTTCAGGAGGTCGGTCTCGAGGAACGATCTGATCACAAACCGAACGAGTTATCGGGTGGAGAACAGCAGCGCGTGGCGGTGGCACGTGCCCTGATGAATGATCCGCGGCTCGTTCTTGCAGACGAACCGTCGGGGAACCTGGACGAGGAGAACAGCCAGCGCCTGCATCAATTGCTCGCAGATTTGGCCCAAAAAAGGGGCCTCACGTTTGTTATCGCCACACATAATCTTGATCTGACGAAACGGGCGCATCGGGTGCTTCAGCTCATCGATGGCAAGCTGGTTACGGGACTTCGATCCCTCTCATAACCTCCGCGGGGCATAGGTCTTGACATTCACAAGAAATGATGTAAATTTATTTTCGACCCAGGCGACGGTTACTCCCCTGACTGTCGTCACAAAACGGTCGAGCCCGGCGTACCCCCCAACGCTGGGCTTTTTATTGCGTTCGGTGGATAGGAGAAGCTTATGGCAAGAGTAGCGTCAAAGGTCGCAGCAAAACGGAAAGCGCCATCGATGGCGCTTCCATTCACGAAAAGGAATTATCAAATTCTTGGTCTCGGACTGCTCGTGATCATACTTGGGTATGTCGCACTCGGTCAGTCGCCATGGGATGGAACCATGCCGCTCGTTGTGGCACCGATCCTGCTGGTTCTTGGCTACTGCGTCATTATCCCACTTGGAATTCTTTATCGCGAAAAGTCAGAAACGCGGCCGGCACCAACTGTGTCGACCGATCAGCCTCCAACGAGCTGAACTCTGCGTTCGCAAACGGCTTGGAAGAGAAGGAGGAGCAGTGAGGAATGCCCTTCTGCTGTTCGAATCCAAGAAACCGAGTCTTGTTTTTATCCTCCCTTTTTTTTATTTTATATTGAGCTAGTTACCTGCAGGCCAGAGTGCATCATATTTGGCGCAGGCGTTTTGGTTGGGCGTGTAGCTCAGGGGTAGAGCATCTGCCTTTTAAGCAGAGGGTCGATGGTTCGAGACCATCCACGCTCACACTGGCAGATCAGAGATCGGAGATTGGCACGGCGACAGCCGGGAGTAGCACGTTGTACACTGATGTTCGATTCTTGATTTGCCATTGCCCGGATGGTGGAACTGGCAGACACACCGTCTTGAGGGGGCGGCGCTCGAAAGGGCATACGAGTTCAAGTCTCGTTCCGGGCACTCCAACGCGTGCAGCACTCTGATCGGCTGCAATACTGCTACGAACAAACCTTAGAGGGACGGAGAGCTTCTTCGTCCCTTTTCCATTCTGAGACCAGAGGCCAACTGACTTCGCCCTTCACTATGTTAACACCCCGTACTCGTCTGATCACTACCGTATCCTCTCTCTACACTGTTCGCAAACGAGAAAAAGCGTTCCGTGCTGTTGAACGAGCTCTTCGGAAAAAGGCGTATCCAATTCGCTTTTTCTCCGAGATCTTCATTCATCTTTCGCTCTTCCTGGGTTACCCGGCGATGCTCGACGGGCTTGAACGTTTGGCGGTCATGAAGAGAAGGCAAAAATTCAGCCCCACAACCTCAAAAAGACAGAAGAGTGTAGCGAAGAAAGGTGAGAAGATTCTACGGCGAATCTATGGGAAGCAGGCGATGAAGCTCATTTCCCGCCTCGATGGACTTGAAAATGGGCTTGGAACCAGGATTACAGAAGACGCGTATGGGGCCATAATGGGGAGGCCGGGTCTTCCTCTGGCCGATCGGGAGGTCATCAACGTCGTGATCCTCTTCCTCGATGGGTTTGAGCCACAACTGTACTCTCATCTTCGTGGTGCGTTAAGGGTTGGCGTCAAGCCGCGCACACTGCAGTCTGTGTTGCTGCTCGCAGCGAGCATTGCCTCCAAGAACCCGCGCACGGCCATTCAGATCTTACGTCGCATTGCCCAGAATCCGAAGCAGGGTTCTTTTTGATTTTGACGGCCAGAACTCGTACTTTGAACCAGCACTATGCAGATCGGCGTGCATATCATCGTTCAGGGGCTCGTGCAGGGAGTTGGCTTCCGCTACTATGTCTATCGGCATGCGTCCAGGCTCGGCCTTTGCGGGTGGGTTCAGAATCTTTATTCCAGCGAGGTTGAGCTCGAAGTGGAGGGGGATCGGTCTCTGATCGAGGAATTGATCAAGGAGCTCAAGGTTGGCCCGAGATCTGCTCATGTAAAGGATCTTAAAATTGAGTGGCAAGACTTCAAAAGTCGGTACCAAGCGTTCGAAATCCGATAAAGCCGTGGAAATTGCTCCACGGGTTGGCATTGGGTATGATGTTCACGCATTCGCGCCGGGACGTAAGCTCGTCCTTGGAGGTGTTCACATACCATACCCGTTTGGATTGGTTGGCCATTCCGACGCTGATGTCTTGCTGCACGCACTCTGTGATGCCCTGCTGGGAGCGGCTGCGCTCGGCGACATCGGCAAACACTTCCCTGATACGAATCCGAAATACAAAGACATCTCAAGTCTCGTCCTGTTGCGCCACGTAGGCAGATTGATTGCGAAAAGCGGTTTTCGAATCGTCCACCTAGATGCTACTATCATCTTGCAGCAACCGAAGGTTCTTCGGTATTCGGCACAGATCGTCAGAAACATTGCCGAAGCTCTGAGCATTGAGCCAGAACACATCTCGATTAAGGCAACTACGAATGAAGGTCTCGGGTTCATTGGAAGGGGAGAAGGGTGTGCAGCGCTGGCCACCGCAACCATTGTTCCCTCCGGAATCTGAAAGCGCTCAGTGGAAGAACTCATTCGTCGCCTCTCGGCCCTCAATCCCATATGGGTGTATCTCACTGTCTCGGGCTTCGCTTTTCTGGAAAATGTTTTCCCCCCTCTCCCGAGCGATGTCGTTGTCCTTTTTGTCGGGTCGCTCGTCGGAGTTGGAACAATCGATTTCACGGTCGCCCTCATCATAACAACCATTGGCAGCACCATCGGGTTTGTCCTGATGTACAAAGTGGGCGACTGGTTCGGTCTGAAGATCCTGGAAACGGGTAAACTTCGGTTTATTCCTGTCGACAAAGTGCACAAGGTCGAAGGATGGTTCAGAAAATACGGATACTTTCTCATCGTGGTGAACCGGTTTCTGACCGGAACGAGAGCGGTGGTTTCATTTATCGCGGGCATGTCGGAGTTGCCCTTCACGGCCACGACTATTCTGTCGTTTATAAGCGCATTGGTGTGGAATTTTCTTCTGCTGTTTGCCGGCAAAGAACTCGGTCAGAACTGGCAGGTCATAGGCTCCTACCTGGCCGCCTACAGCAAAGCGGTCACGCTCATGCTCGTGCTGATAGTGCTCCTTCTTGTTCTGAGCTACGTGTACAGACGGTCAAAACCGGGCAACGGTTCGAAGAAGCCGGTCTGAACACTCAACAGAAAGGTTGTCAGTGAACGATTTACTCCTGGAGATGGATCGTAGCCTGTTCTACTTCTGTAACCAGGGTCTGCGGAACTGGTTCTTCGACGCCATCCTTCCCTTTGTAACAGACCTGAACCGAAAGCCGATTGCACTTGTGGTTGTTGGAATCCTCTGGCTGCTGCTCCTGACGAAAGGTGGACGTCATGGGCGGATTGCGGCGCTCCTCCTCATTCCGACGATCACGCTAAGCGATCAGTTGAACAGCTCTATGCTGAAGTATATCATCGAACGCGCTCGCCCATGCCACGAGCTGGCGAATGTTCATCTTCTCGTGGGCTGCGGAAGCGGTTATTCATTTCCCTCATCACACGCCGTCAACAATTTCGCCGGAGCAATCGTTCTTGCATACTTCATACCCAAATGGACCTGGACCTTCTTTTCTTTCGCCGCGCTCGTCGCGTTTTCCCGGGTCTACGTCGGAGTCCACTATCCGTCCGATGTCATCGGCGGCGCGTTCCTTGGGCTGGCCATCGGAGCTGCTGTGATTACAGCCTTCCGCGTCTTCGAAGAATGGTGGATCAGACGAAGAAGCTCATCGGCAGTAGTGGGCAAATGACAGCACCTGTGTTGAATAGCCTCTCTATCGAAAGCGTGCGACACCGGTTGATCTTAGCAATTGCATCCGGTGTGATGCTCGCCGCATCGTTTCCCCCGTCGCCGGTCCACTCTCTGGCCTACGTAAGTCTCATTCCTCTCCTGTTGCTGCTTGAGACGCTGGAAGGAACATGGAGAAAACTCCGCTACTCGTATGCGACGTTCTTTGTCTTTCATGTTTTGACTCTGTTCTGGATCGGTGGTTTCGTTGTGGGGAAAGATTTCTGGATGATGCTCGCCGGCGGAGCCGTCCTTCTTTTTCATCCTCTCTTTTACGTCCTCGTAGTACTTCTGTACATCAGGGTCCGTAACCGGCTGGGTTTGCTCGCAGGTCTCATGTTCCTGCCCCTCGCATGGGTCGGCTTCGAGTATTCTCACTCACTGAGCGAATTCTCCTTCCCATGGATAACACTCGGCAACAGTCAGGCCTACGATCTCCAGAGACTCCAGATTGCCGAGTTCACATCGACCTATGGAGTGTCATTTCTCGTCCTTTGCTTCAACGTTATTGGATTCGTTCTTATCACGAATGTCGCAGCACGTAAGTGGTCATTTCGTTCGCGGCCGGCTCTCTTAGGCCTCTCAGCTCTTTTGGTGATCTACTTCGGTCCTTGGGTATATGGGAACTTCACGATGGCGAGATATGCGATGAGAGGCAGGTCACAGGCGCTCAACGTCGGGATTGTCCAACCGAATATCGATCCATGGGAGAAATGGGACACAAGGGGCGCCAGCCCATGGGAGTCGTACGACAAACAACTCGCGAATTATATGCGGGAAACAAAAGCGCTCGCGGCCCAGCCAACGGACCTTGTCGTCTGGCCGGAAACAGCTATCCCGTTTCGCATTCTCCTCCCCGGAAATCAGATGTACTGGCATTGGCTTCGCCATAATCTGGACTCGACGGGTACTCCGGTGCTGACCGGGCTGCCATATACCGTGTTCTACGACAGCGCCCATGCTCCGGCGACCGCGTCCCGGGACCCGTTGAGAAACCGGTACTACGATGATTTCAACTCGACAGCTCTCCTCATCCCTGGTCGTGAGATCGGACCGGTCTACAAGAAGATTGTGCTCGTACCCTTTGCCGAACGAATTCCGTACGCTGGTACGTTCAAATTCCTTATCGAGCCTCTGAAGTGGAACGTCGGTATCGGTATGTGGGGAAAGGGGAGTGACACCGTTCTTTTTTCACTCCCTCTTCGACGCGATCAGGAGACCAAGTTTGCATCCATGATATGCTACGAGTCCGTGTATCCGAATTTCGTTCGCGAGTTTGTTGTTCGGGGTGCGCAATTCCTCGTCATCATCACCAATGACAGCTGGTGGGGAAATACCCCGGGTGCCTACCAGCATGCGAGCTATGCTTCCATACGAGCGATTGAAAACCGACGATGGATTGTTCGCGCTGCGAATGGCGGAATCTCCGGGTTCGTCGACCCCGCTGGCGTTTACCACAACGAGACCAGACTCTACACGCGTGCGACGTTTCATGGAACCATTGAGCCGCGGACAGAGTTGACCTTTTATGCCCGTCATGGCGACGTTTTCGCCGGAGGTTGTGTTGTCGCTGCGGCGGCGCTATTTCTGTTGACTTTTCTTCCACAACGAAAACAAACTGAATGACCATGGAAACTGAGATCATTGATTTGCGGAGTGACACGATCACGAAACCGTCAGACGCCATGCGACAGGCGATGGCTCAGGCGCCAGTCGGCGATGACGTCTTCGCTGAAGATCCAACCGTCAATCTTTTGCAGCAAAAGGTTGCCGCGCTGCTGGGGAAGCCAGCTGCTCTGTACGTCCCCTCCGGCGTCATGTCAAACCAAGTAGCAATCAAGGTCCACACGCAACCGGGAGACGAGGTCATCGTAGAGAAGGAATCGCATATCTTCAATTACGAGACTGCCGCACCATCCATTCTGTCAAACGTCCAGCTTCATCTTCTGCAGGGCGAGCACGGAATCCTGCGCGCAGGTCAGTTGGCGCCGGCTGTTCGCCCCTCTGTGTACTACATGCCCCGCACAGCGCTCATCTGCCTGGAAAACACACACAATCGGGCAGGAGGGACTATCTACCCGATAGAAGAGATTAAAAAGATACGCGAATTTGCCAAAGCTCTTGGCATACGGATGCATCTCGACGGTGCGCGGCTTTGGAACGCATCAGTGGCGACAGGAATCGCACCGAGCGAATATGCACAGTACTTCGATACTGTATCCGTCTGTTTTTCGAAAGGACTTGGCGCTCCTGTCGGATCTGCACTTGTCGGATCCGAAGAGATGATTCAGCGCGCACGCCGATTTCGAAAGATTCTCGGCGGCGGAATGCGCCAAGCGGGCATCATCGCTGCAGGCGCCCTCTTTGCGCTTGAACACAACATCGACCGCTTGAAAGAGGACCACAAGAAGGCACGCATTTTCGCCGAACGCGTTGCCGCAAATCCCCTGGCGGGAATCGATCTCAAATACGTTCAGACGAATATGGTCGTCATTGACATTTCCCGGACCGGAAAAACGACCGGCGAAATGCTCGATTTGCTACGGGCGAAGAACGTATACCTTTCTGACGCCAATTACACCTCTCTAAGGGCGGTGATGCATTTGGATGTATCCACTGAGCAGGTTCTGCGTGCGGCAGACATTGTGGCTGGCACAATCCGGGCATGATATCCTCCATGAAGAAAGAACAATTCAAATACTTTACCCAGCTTCGCGTGCGGAGCTATGAAGTCGATTGGCAGGGGATTGTGCACAACACAAATTATCTGCGCTTCTTCGAGGTGGGTCGGATCGAATATCTGAAGCATATCGGTGCCACCGTCGATATGAAGACGATTCAGGGAAATGGAAAGGTTGTCCTCGTACGAAATGAGATCGATTACGAATCCCCCGCATTCTTCGATGAACTGCTGAACGTTTACACACGGATTTCTCTCATCAAGAATTCCAGCTTCGTCATGGAGGGATTGATGAAGAAATTGGAGGGTGGCCAGATTGTGTCTCACAACCTGGCGTATCACGTTTGGCTGGATCCAAACACGAACCGGCCAAAGACGATTGACGATGAATTTCGCATGCTGGTACAGAAGTTCGAGGGAGAAGATTGCCAGATCATCTGGCCATCGCTCGAAGTGTAGTTGACCTGTCAAGACAAGAAATGACGACGTTTGAGGAATTCAAGCAACTGAGCCAGGGGGGCAATGTCATCCCTGTGTACGAGACTCTTCTGGCCGACACGGAAACTCCGGTCTCTGTCTACCTCAAGATCCAAAAAGAAAGTCCGTACTCGTTTCTCCTCGAAAGCGTTGAAGGGGGAGAAAAGGTTGGGCGGTATTCATTTATTGGATTTAATCCGTTCATGAGTTTTACCATTCACGGAAAACGATTCAAACTCGAGACATTCCACGAGGATGTGAAAGTCCTGCCGACGCTTGTTTCGGAGGATGATCATCCGCTAGCAGCACTCAAGACAATCTTCGCACACATCAAGACAGTACGAAGCCCTGGCCTGCCCCGTTTCTCGGGTGGAGCTGTAGGATACTTCGGATACGAAAGCGTGCAGCTCGTGGAAGATGTGCCGGTTCTCGAAGGCGACGACTTTGAAGTCCCTGATGCTCTGTTGCTTTTCTATGACGTGGTATTGGTCTTCGACAACCTGCAGCACCAGCTTTTCCTCGTCTCAAATGCATATCTCCCTGGCGGAAAGAGGTCAGAGCTCACTCTTCTTACGGAGTACACAAAGGCCGCTGCAGAAATCGCTCGCGTGAAACAGCTGTTACAGCAACCTGCTGCTGCAGGGATCGGCACGGCCACACTGCTCGGCCCGATGCGTTATGTTACTCCCAAAGATCAATTCTGCGCTTCGGTCGAGCGCTCACGACAATATATCATTGAGGGCGACATCTTTCAGGTCGTTCTTTCCCAGAGACTCGAGCAAAAAGCGACTGTTGCCCCGTTTGACCTGTACCGATCGCTGCGCATCATCAATCCCTCTCCGTACATGTATTTCCTCCAGTGCAAGGATTTCAGCATTATCGGCGCCTCGCCGGAGATGTTAGTGCGTGTGGATGAAGGCCGGGTCGAAACGAGACCTATCGCCGGCACGCGACGCAGGGGAGGAACAAGAGACGAAGACGATCAGCTCGAAAAGGAATTGCTCAACGACCCCAAAGAGCGTGCAGAGCACCTGATGCTCGTCGATCTCGGCCGGAATGACCTCGGAAGAATTTGTTCCTATGGCTCGGTAGCAGTGGAGGAATACATGTCGATCGAGAAGTATTCGCACGTCATGCATCTGGTGACGAGCGTCAAGGGGAAACTGCGGAGCGATTGTACGCAGATCGACGCTCTCTTTTCCTGTTTTCCTGCTGGGACCTTGAGCGGAGCGCCGAAGATCCGTGCTATGGAAATCATAACCGAGCTTGAACAACTGCGCCGATCTGTCTACGGGGGAGCTGTAGCGTACATCGACTTTTCAGGCAATCTCGATTCATGCATCGCGATTCGAACGGTCGTGATGCGGGGAGATGTTCTTCGCTTCCAGGCCGGAGCTGGCATCGTCTATGATTCGAATCCGGAACGAGAGTTCGAAGAAACCATGGAAAAGCTCCGGGCAAACTTGAAGGCACTCGAACTGCTGACGCATCCGGAGAAAGCCCGGACAACGATTTCATCGGGTCGACCCTCATGATCCTCGTCATTGACAATTACGACTCATTCACGTATAACCTTGTCCAGTACGTGGGGGAGATGGGTGCAGAGCTGACGGTCGCCCGCAACGACCGGATTACTATCCAGGAAATACGGGACTTGAACCCCCAGAGGATTATTCTGTCACCAGGTCCGTGCACTCCTTCGGAGGCCGGTGTCTCCATCTCAGTTGTCCGCGAGTTGCATAAGGAATTCCCGATACTCGGGGTATGCCTGGGACACCAGGCAATTGGCGAGGCGCTCGGGGGAAGAGTTGTCAAGGCAGGGGAGATTTTTCATGGAAAGACCTCGTCAATCCTTCACACGGGCAAGGAGATTTTTTCACATATTCCATCTCCCTTCACCGCAACAAGATACCACTCCCTCATTGTCGAGAAGGATTCGCTTCCTATGTGTCTCGAGGTGACAGCGTGGACGGATGACGGAGTGATCATGGGACTCCGCCACCGGGAATACCCTACGTTTGGAGTTCAATTCCATCCGGAATCAATCGCTACGGAGCACGGAAAACAGATTCTGAAGAATTTTCTTTTCCTGCCATAACCACGACCGTTTCACCCCCGAAAGGATTGCTATGGATACTCCCCCAGGAATTACCGAGCACGACGTTAAGCAGGACATTCAGCTTCGTTCTCTCATCAGTGCACAAGATGACGTCTGGCGGATATTTCGAGTGATGTCGGAATTCGTTGACGGTTTCACGGTCCTGTCGAAACAGGAAAACCTGGTGTCTATATTTGGCTCCGCCCGAACGGAACCCGGGTCGCCGTATTACAAGCTGGCAGAACAGGTTTCCCGTGAACTCGTGAAAAGAGGCTTCAATATCCTGACTGGAGGCGGACCCGGAGTTATGGAAGGTGCAAACAAGGGGGCACGGGAGCAGGGAGGAGCATCCGTCGGAGCAAATATCGAGCTCCCGCATGAACAAGATTCCAATCGATACATCGATCGAAATCGCCTGGTGACATTTCGACATTTCTTTGTCCGCAAAGTGATGTTCGTGAAGTATGCGCACGGATTCATTGTGCTCCCTGGGGGTTTTGGCACACTCGATGAATTCTTCGAGGCGATCACACTCATCCAGACAAAAAAAACTCGCTCGTTCCCTGTGATCCTGATGGGCTCTGCATATTGGAATGGGCTTATTGATTGGATACGTAAAGTCGTTGTCCCCGCAGGCAATATCTCTCCTGAGGATATGTCCCTCTTTCGGGTAGAAGATGACCCCGCAAAGGCGGCTGAAATTGTTGATGTTTTTTATCGTGAGAACAAGATGATCACGAATTTCTAAAGCGAAATCGCTTGCATATTGCCGGGGGTTTGTCTATATTATGTGACCTCGCAGTAGAAGTAGAAATAGCCCGCCGTTCCGGGCTATTTTTTTTGGAGTCTGAAGAAATGATTGAAATTCTGGAGAAAATGAGCGCTTTGGTCGCGCCCGTCCTCGAAAATCACGGAGCTTTTTTGGTTGATGTATCCGTTCGGAATGAACGGGGAGGAAAGCTTCTCCAGGCATTCATCGACACGGACGAGGGAATAACGATCGAAGAGTGTGCGATCATAAGCCGTGAATTTTCTCAAGAACTTGATCGCGAAAACGTCATACAGGGATCGTATCGCCTCGAGGTGTCATCCCCTGGAATCGACAAACCAATCCGAATGCTGCGTCAATATCGGAAAAATGTGGGTCGTCGATTCAAGGTTGTGCATCAGTCAGCTGAAACACTGACGACCCTCGTAGGGAAGCTTCAGTCCGTCGACGATGAGAGGCTGACATTTGAAACTGAAACAGGGGAGTCTGTTACACTTGATTTCACAAAAATTATTGAGTCCAAAGAAGAGCTGCCCTGGTAAACGGCTCGGCATTGAGTTTATTGTTCGGAGGCTTTCATGAATCACGAAATAGTCGAATCATTTGCCCAAATGGTTCGGGAAAAAGGCATCGACAAGGATATCCTCGTCGGCATTGTAGAAGATATCTTTGGCATGATGGTTCGTAAGAAGTACGGACCTACTGTCAAATTCGATGTCGTGGTCAACATGGACAAGGGAGATATTGAAATCTATCTTGAACGTGAAGTTGTCGCTGAAGTCATCGACCCGATAACGCAGGTGGATGTGAAGGAAGCACGGAAGAAATCGGGCGAGGACATCGACGTTGGTGAAGAATTCGTCGAGATCGTGCCACTCGACAGCTTCGGGCGGAGACTCGTTGTCAGTGCAAAACAGAATTTGAATCAGCGCATCAAGGAAATCGAGCGCGAAGCGATATACAACGAATACTCAACCTCCCTCGGCGAAATCGTCGTCGGCGAGATTTACCAAATTCGCAAGGGGAAGGGGGAGATACTCGTTATCCACAACAAGAACGAGCTCATTCTCCCACGCAGCGAGCAAATCTATAAGGAACGGTACAAGAAGGGGGACACCATTCGCGCCGTCGTCAAAGAGGTGCGAAAAGGTGCAGGCAACCCGGTCGTCATTATCTCCCGAACGGATTCACAGTTCCTCATGCGTCTCTTTGAGATTGAGATACCCGAAATCTATGATGGTATCATCGAAATCAAGGCGATTGCGCGCGAACCCGGTGACCGAGCCAAAGTGGCCGTGCTTTCCCATGACGATAGAATCGACGCAGTCGGCGCGTGCGTGGGCATGAAGGGTGTCAGAATTCATGCGATCGTGCGCGAACTCAACAATGAGAATATTGACGTCATCAACTGGAGTGATGAGCCCTTGGTCTTCATCACGCGTTCACTCTCCCCGTCAAAGTTGAAGGAGATCCAACTCGACAAAGAAACTAAGAAGGCGAATGTAACGGTTGCAGCGGATCAGGTTTCCCTGGCGATCGGCAAGAACGGCCAAAACGTGCGCCTTGCTTCGAAGTTGACGGGATACGATATTCAATTGATCAAGGAGGGCGGCGAGGAAGAAGAATATGATATGGATCTCTCCGAATTCCGCGAGGAACTCGGCGATGTTATGTTTCATAAGTTCTTCGACGAAGGATATGAATCGGTGCATGACGTTATCGATACGGCCATAGAAGAGCTCGTCAATACACTTGGGATCGAGAAAGAAAAGATCGAAGAGATCGTTGGCCTTTTGAAGCGAGGTCTGGAAGACGCGGAGATCGAGGACGCGGAAGATGCGGGCGAGCCCGCAGCTGCAGCGGCCCCGGCTGAAACCCCGGCCCAGGAACCAACGACGACGGAGACGGCTGAGGCCGCGGAGGACTCTGCGGCTGAAGCTCCTGCCGCTGAACCATCGACGGAGACGATTGAGCCAACGGAGGACTCTCCGGAGGCTGCCAAGCCCGAACCGACGGAATCTCCTGAGAGCGAAGAAAAGCAACCGCAGTAGCAGCATCACGTGTACTTGAGTACTCAGAACGGAAAAGAATCTGCATGGCTGAAACTGCAGTCAAGAGAATAAAGATCTACAAGCTCGCGACCGAGCTGAACCTTTCCAGCGAGACGCTGCTCGAGTTCTTGCACAAGAAGGGCTTTGAGGTGAAGAGCCACATGTCGTCGGTGGACGACGATATGCTCGCCGCCGTCATGGGGCACTTCAAGAAGGAAAAAGACGTCGCGGAGAGGCACCAACGAAAGATCCAGGAGTTTCGTACCTCTCGAAAGAAGGAGCCAACCGAAAAACCTGAAAAGAAACAGGCTGCCGAAGAAGCACCCGCGGCTCCCCCTCCGGTCGAAGAGCAGCCTCCGGTCGAATTGGTTGAGGAGACAGCGGCAGTCGAGCATGAACCGACTGCAGAAGCCGTTGTGCAGGAAGAAGCGAAGGAAGCTTCGCAGCCGGCCGCGACAGAAGAGACTCTGCCGCCTCCCTCCGAAGCACCCCCCGTAGCTGAGGCAGTTGAGCCTCCAAAGCCCGAAGGACCTCGAACACGGAAGGCGCTGACTCCTCTCGAACAGGCGATGTCACGCCCGCGGATGGGACTCACGATCAAGGGTAAGATGGAAATTGCGCGCCCCGGCCCGGCAGCCGTACCTGCGGAAGAATCGGAAGAGGACAAGAAGAAGAAAAAGAAGAAAAAGAAAAAAGTTCGTGAGGAGGCGAAGAAGACGCCGGGTCGCACGCCGGCTGTCGATGAAGAAGTTGAGGTCAAGAGCAAGAAGCGCAAGAAATCCCGGCACGCCGAGGTAAATGAGATGGAAGTCGAAAAGGCCATCCGTGAAACGCTGGCCGAGATGACTGATGACTCCATGAGCACGCGGGCGGCGATCCGCAAGAAACGGAAGAAGGAGCGGGAAGACGAAGAACAGCGCATTTTGGAAGAGAAGGAACGCGACAAGATGCACATTCGCGTGACCGAGTTCGTTTCGGTCGGCGAATTGGCGGATTTGATGCGGGCTTCCGTCGCAGAAGTTATTCAGAAGTGTATGAGCCTTGGCATCATGGTGTCGATCAACCAAAGGCTCGAGAAGGATACGATTCAACTTGTTGCTGACGAATTCGGCTACACGCTCGATTTTGAGTCCGAATTCACCTCCGCCGTCCTCTCCGATGTTGAAGACGACGAAACTGAATTAAAACCGCGTGCCCCGGTCGTCACCATCATGGGACACGTCGATCATGGAAAGACGTCGCTCCTTGATTATATTCGCAGTTCCAATGTGGTCGCCGGCGAAGCGGGCGGCATAACCCAGCACATCGGTGCATATGAAGTAACGCTCGAAGACAGCAAGCAGATTACCTTCCTCGATACGCCTGGCCACGAAGCATTTACGGCAATGCGTGCGCGTGGCGCCCAGCTGACGGACATTGTGGTCCTTGTCGTTGCTGCAGACGACAACGTCATGCCGCAGACAGTTGAGGCGATCAGCCATGCTCAGGCGGCCGCGGTCCCGATTGTCATCGCAATCAACAAGACTGATAAAGCCGATGCTAACCCTGATCGCATCCGTCAACAACTCTCCGAAAAGGGGGTCCTTGTCGAGGAATGGGGAGGAAAGTACCAGGCAGTTGAAATTTCAGCGAAGACAGGGAAGAACGTCGACCAGCTGCTTGAACGCATTCTGCTCGAAGCCGAGGTCCTTGAGCTCAAGGCAAATCCTGACAGGCTTGCACGCGGAGTCGTTGTTGAATCTGAACTGGACAAAGGGAAGGGCATTGTCGCGACAGTCCTCATCCAGAAGGGCTCTATGCGGATAGGCGACTCTTTCGTTTGCGGTATCTGGAGCGGCCGAGCACGCGCGATGTTCGACGAACGAGGCAAAAGAGTCGAGGTCGCTCATCCTTCGCAACCTGTACAGCTTATTGGGTTCGACGGAATTCCTCAGGCCGGCGATGACCTCGTTGTCCTGGAAAATGACCGCGAGGCGCGCGACATTAGCAACAAACGACAGCAGTTGAAGCGCGAACAGGATTTCCGCCAGCGGAGAATGATCACGCTGGATGACATCTCCAAGCAGATTAAGGAAGGTCAGGTCAAAGACCTGCCCATCATCGTGAAAGGCGACGTTGACGGTTCCGTCGAAGCATTGTCTGACTCGCTCATGAAACTGTCGACAGGTGAAGTGAAAGTACAGGTTATCCATAAAGGTGTCGGCGGAATTTCTGAGTCTGATGTGTTGCTCGCCACTGCCTCCCGCGCTGTTATCATCGGGTTCCATGTTCGACCGAACCTGAACGCGAGGCGCCTTGCCGAGTCTGAGGAAGTTGATATCCGCCTGTATAATATCATTTATGACGCCATCAATGAGGTCAAGAGCGCTCTCGAAGGTATGCTTGCACCGTCTCTCTCTGAACAGGTGCTCGCAACTGTTGAAGTCCGGGACGTCTTCAAGATCTCCAAGATCGGCACCATCGCCGGTTGCTATGTGCAGGACGGCAAGATCGTTCGCAGCAACAAGGTTCGCCTCGTCAGGGACGGGCTTGTGATCTTCGACGGCACCATCGCTTCGTTGAAGCGGTTCAAAGACGATGTGAGAGAAGTGGAGCAGGGATTCGAGTGCGGCATCAGCCTCGAGGGATATAATGACATCAAGGTCGGGGACACGGTCGAAGCATACACAATCGTGGAGACGAAACGGAAGTTGGCGTAGCGAGGAGCATTGGCATGTCGGTGCGAACTGAAAGAGTTGCCTCACTCATCAAAGAACTGATGAGCGAGATCATTCAACAGAATTTTCGGATGGAAGAATTCGGACTGGTGACTGTCACCGAGGTTCGGATGAGTATGGATCTGAAGATTGCGAAGGTATACGTCAGTGTGTTCGGCGATGTCGAGAAAAAGAAGAAGCTTCTGGCTCATCTTGAGGTAGAGAAGGGCGCCATTCGATCTGAGCTCGGTCACAATCTTAGTCTGAAATTTACACCGACGATTTCCTTCTATCTGGATGAATCGCTTGATCACGCAATGCGGATAGAGAATTTGCTCAATCAGATTCACAAGGATTCACCTGATCCGAAGGACGAGTAGAGCCATGGCGGTTCCTTCTCATGGCACGACACAAGCACAGGATGAAGGCGAGGTCCTTCTCATCGACAAACCTTTGAACTGGACATCATTCGATGTGGTTCACAGGATTCGTCAAAGTTTCGGCATTGAAAAAGCAGGACACGCCGGTACGCTTGACCCGAGAGCCACAGGGCTCCTGATACTGTGCACGGGAAGACAAACAAAGCGCATTGATCAGTTTGCGAATCTCGACAAAGAGTATACGGGAACATTCGAACTTGGTATTCGGACAGCAAGTTTCGATATGGAAACCGTCGTAACTGAGCGTGCGGACTACACCGGCGTATCACACGAACAACTTCAGTCTGTCATTCTTGGTTTCACAGGCCGGCAACTGCAGACCCCGCCGATGTATTCGGCGGCAAAACACCGCGGGAAACCGCTGTATAAGTATGCCCGCAAGGGGAAGACGCTCGAACGCCGCCCCAAAGAGATTGATGTCACGGAATTCTCGGTCGTGTCGTTTGTTCCGCCGGTGGTCGAATTTCGCGTCGTGTGCTCAAAAGGAACGTATATCCGGTCGCTCGTGAGCGATATCGGAGACAAACTCGGATGTGGCGCTGTATTGACCTCGCTCAGGCGAACCCGCATCGGGGAGTATAAGATTGAAAATGCGCTGACGATGGAAGAGCTGGACAAAGTGAAAGGCGAGAGAGCGAGTTTGCGGAGTTTGAGTGATGGACATCGTATTCCAGCCTAGCGAAATCGAGTACCTCAAGAACTCGGTAGTCAGTGTGGGCACGTTCGACGGCGTTCACCTGGCTCATCAGCAGCTTCTGAGAGAAGTGGTCGAGAAGGCACAGGCCAGGAAAGGGAGGAGCGTTGTCCTCACATTCGACCCCCATCCGAAAGAGGTCTTGACAGGTCAGCCCATGCGGCTCCTGACAACAATAGAAGAACGCCAGCAAATCTGCGAGCAGCTGGGGATCGATGTCTTCTATCGCATTGGCTTCACGTACGAGTTTTCGCGGCTGAGTTCACGTGAGTTTTACCTTCGATACGTTGTTCAGGGGTGCGGTGTAAGTGAAGTGGTGGAAGGATACGATCATCATTTCGGCAGGGATCGTGAAGGAAGTGTCGAAGAGTTGCTGAAACTCGGTCGTGAGTTTGAATTCTCTGTTGCAGCGTTGAAGCCGGTATATGTTGATGAGGAAATCGTCAGCAGCAGTCAAATCCGGCAGCACCTGTTGCAAGGCAGGGTCGACCGGGCGCTTCGGCTCCTCGGCAGACCGTATGCGCTGAGCGGTACGGTCGTTCGGGGTGACGCAAGAGGGCGCGAACTTGGATATCCGACGGCAAATCTGCAGCTGACACATCACAAGTTGGTCCCGGAGGACGGGATCTACTTCGTGCAGGTTGACGTGGGAGGACCCGCAAGGTACGGGATGGTCAGTATCGGCGTAAGACCGACGTTCTTTGATCAGGGACAGCGCACCGTGGAGGCTCATCTCCTGGACTTTGAGGGGGATCTTTACGGCCAAACTCTCAACGTGCAATTCCTGAGGCGGCTAAGAGACGAACGGAAATTTGATAGCGCTCAACAGCTCATCGACCAGATGCACCTCGATGAAGCGCAAAGTCGCTCGTTGATGGCAGAATTTAAAGCAGGAGTTAGGAGATAAGTTCTTGCAGTATTTGAGGTAATCACATAGTATTCATCAGCTTACTTTAAGGAGTCGCAATGCCAATTACCAAGGAACAAAAGACGGAGATCATCAAAAAGTACGGGAAAAGTGACACTGACACCGGAAGCCCGGAGGTCCAGATTGCAATCCTCACATCCCACATTAACATGCTTTCGCCTCACCTCGCGAGCCACAAAAAAGACCACCACGGTCGTCTCGGCCTCTTGAAGCTTGTCGGAAAGCGGAGACGCCTTCTTGAGTATCTCACGAAGAAAGATATTGGTCGATATAGAAAGATCATTCAGGAGCTTGACATCCGCAAATAGTTTGCGGTTAGTCAGGTTCTCATCCCGGGCTGCAAGTGCAGCTCTCATTGAAAGAAAGAAACAAGTACTATGGTCGTAACTAAAGAAGTTGAAGTTGGCGGCAAGACGTTCTCATATGAGACCGGCCGCTTCGCAAAACAATCCGATGGTGCCGTCATGGTCCGCTACGCCGATACAATGGTATTGGCGACGGTCGTGAGCGCCAAAGAGATGAAAGAGGGGCAGGACTTTTTCCCTCTCCAGGTGGAGTATCGTGAGAAGACCTCTGCTGCGGGAAAGATTCCCGGAGGATTCTTCAAGCGCGAGGGACGCCCCACAGAGAAGGAGATTCTCTCGTCGCGGCTTATCGACCGACCGATCCGGCCAATGTTCCCGGAAGGATACTTCAACGAAACACAGATAATTGTCACGGTCTATTCATCGGATTCCCAGCACGACAGCGATGTTCTCGGTGCCTGCGCCGCGTCTGCCGCTCTGATGGTCTCGGATGCACCCTTCGACGGTCCCATCGCAGAGGTTCGAGTTGGGCGGATTGACGGCAAGTTCGTGATCAACCCTACGGATGACGAGCTCGAGCACAGTGATATCGACGCGATCGTCGCCGGTACGCTCACTTCGATTGTAATGGTCGAGGGGGAATCACACGAGATTTCCGAATCCGATATGATCGCCGCCCTGAAGACTGCACACGAGTCAATCAAGATTCTTTGCCAGGCTCAAGTGGATCTTGCAAAGGAGATCGGTAAGACCAAACGCCCGGTAGTTCAGGCTCAACGTCCTGAAGTTTTGGTTCAGGATGTCAAGAAACTGGGCGAAGCGAGGATCAAGGAATTAAGCCGGACAGTCCTGACCAAGGAAGCCCGCTCTGAAGCCACCGGAAAGGTGTATGAGGAAACCAACAAGGCCTTGGCTGAGAAGTATCCCGAGCAGGAGGATGCGATCAACACGATCCTGCATGACCTTGAGTATCATGCCATGAGATCGACGATTCTCGATGAGGGCAAGCGGCTCGATGGCCGCGGTCTCACCGATATCCGCAAGATCACCAGCGAAGTTGGTCTGCTCCCGAGGACACACGGGTCTGCCTTGTTCACCCGGGGCGAAACTCAGAGTCTCACAACTGCAACCCTCGGCACAAAGCTCGATGAGCAGAAACTTGAAGGCCTGATGGCGGAGACGACCAAAAGGTTCATGCTGCACTACAACTTCCCTCCGTTCAGCGTCGGTGAAGTTGGCAGATTCACCGGTCCTGGCCGCAGAGAAATAGGTCATGGGAATCTGGCTGAACGCTCTTTGAAGAACCTGATGCCCGCAGAAGCTGACTTCCCCTATACGATCCGGATTGTGTCCGATATCCTCGAGTCAAACGGCTCATCTTCGATGGCGACCGTCTGCGCAGGAACTCTGGCGTTGTTTGACGCTGGTGTTCCGCTCAAACGCGCCATAGCCGGTATCGCTATGGGACTTGTGAAGGAAGGGGACAAGGTTGCAATTCTCAGCGACATCCTCGGAAACGAAGATCATCTGGGAGACATGGACTTCAAGGTTGCCGGAACCAAAGATGGAATCACTGCATTCCAGATGGATATCAAGATCCAGGGAATCACGCTTGATATTATGGAAAAGGCGCTCGACCAGGCAAAGGCTGGACGATTCCACATCCTTGATGTGATGAGCACGTCGCTTTCTGGACCTCGGCCGGAGCTCTCTCAGTATGCGCCGCGCCTCCAGACCATCAAGATCCCTGTTGACATGATCGGTGCGCTGATCGGCCCTGGTGGGAAGAACATTCGCCAGTTGGTGAAAGACAGCGGTGCCGAGATCAATGTGGAAGATGATGGCACAGTTACCGTTGCGGCAGTCCTGAAAGAATCAGCCGACAAGGCGATGGATTACATCCGCAAGATGTCGGAATTGCCAGAGGTTGGTAAAACCTATCAGGCAACTGTGAAGAAGATCATGGAATTCGGCGCATTTGTCGAAATCCTCCCCGGCAAAGAGGGATTGGTTCACATCTCGCAGCTTGATACCAAGCGCGTCGAGAAAGTGGAAGATCTCTTCAAGGTGGGGGATACACTCGAAGTCAAGTTGATGCTGATCGATTCCGAAGGACGACTGAACCTGAGCCGCAAGGCTCTTCTTCCAGGCGGTGAAAACGCTCACGAGGAAATGAAGAAGGCTCGCGAACGCCGCAGCTCGGGACCGCGCGACAGTCATCGATCGGACAGCAGGAGACACTAAACGAACTGTACTTCGACGTTCATTGATCCTCACACCGAAGAACTGACTCTCGGGGCCAGTCCAAGTGTGAGGATTTCTTTTTCCATATCACATGAATACTACGATTTCACGATCAAATGGACTGGTAGGGACGGTGACTGTCCCTGGAGACAAGTCTATTTCACATCGTGCACTTATGATCAGCGCCCTCGCTAATGGAACATCGGAGATCCATGGATATCTGGATGCCGCGGATCCACACAGCACACTCCACTGCTTGCGAGACCTTGGCGTTGAGATCCAGATTAGAGATTCCATCATTACAGTGCGGGGCCGCGGACTCCGTGGCCTGCGTGCTCCTTCTGGAATCCTCGATGCAGGAAACTCCGGTACAACCATAAGACTGTTGACCGGTATTCTGGCCGGACAGCCCTTCAGTACCACCATCACAGGAGATGATTCCCTCAGGCAACGCCCGATGAAGCGCATCATCGAACCCTTGTCGAGGATGGGGGCGAGGATTCAGGGATCCGAAACCCAGACGGCGCCCCTTACAATCGCCGGTGTATCTCCCTTGCATCCGATCGAGTACCGCATGCAGATTTCAAGTGCACAGGTGAAATCGGCGATACTGCTTGCCGGTCTATTCGCTGATGGAATAACCCGGGTGACCGAGAAGACACAGACTCGTGATCACACGGAGCGCATGCTCGGACTCACACCTGTGAAATTGGATGATTCCTTTGTTATTGAAGTTGTTGGCGGCACCGAGCTCCGCGCCCAAAGATTTCAGGTCCCCGGAGATGTGTCGTCGGCTGCATTCTTGATCTCTGCTGCACTCCTTGTTCCTCGTTCCGAGCTCCGCATACTCAATGTCGGGCTGAATGCGACGAGAACCCGCATCATCGAGTTCTTCCGCTCAATAGGTGGATCAATCGTAGCCACCAGAGAGAACACAGTTGCAGGGGAACCCCTGGGTGATCTTCTTGTCAGAAGTTCGGAGTTACACGGATCCGTTAAACTGGAAGGGAAGCAGGTCGCGGAACTCATCGATGAGATCCCGATTCTCGCCGTAACGTTGGCCCTCGCTGGCTGCTGCCTTGCAGTTCGGGGCGCTGCCGATCTTCGAAATAAAGAATCCGATCGCATTCGATCGCTCGTCAGCAATCTTCGCGCGCTCGGTGTGGAGGTCGAAGAATACGCGGACGGGTTTGCTTTTCAGCCCAAAAACACATTAATTGCTGCCGAATGTAAAACCTTTGCAGATCATCGCATCGCCATGGCGTTCGGTGTCGCCGGACTCGTGCTGAATGGACAAACAGTTATTACGCAGTCGGAGTGTGTCGATATCTCGTTTCCTTCGTTTTGGGAACTGCTCCGGAGTGTAGAACGTCGCTAGCATTGGAGGATTTCACATTGGCAAGTGTCCGTCTCGAAAATGTCAAGAAGATATACGAAGGGAATGTCGTCGCTGTTCATGAAATGGACCTCGAAGTAAAAGACAAGGAATTCGTTGTTCTCGTCGGGCCATCGGGGTGTGGGAAGTCAACAACCCTGCGGATGATCGCGGGATTAGAGGAAATTACTGCCGGCGATATTTTTATCGATGGACAACGGGTCAATGACGTTGCGCCCAAGGACAGGGATATCGCGATGGTCTTCCAGAACTACGCGCTCTATCCACATATGTCGGTGTACGAGAATATGGCGTTCGGGTTGAAGCTGCGGAAACTTCCAAAGCAGGAAATCAACGAACGAGTGCGCGAGGCGGCGGCGATTCTGGGAATTGAAGATTATCTGGATCGGAAACCGAAGGCACTCTCTGGGGGTCAACGTCAGCGAGTCGCAGTCGGAAGAGCAATTGTCCGGAAACCAAAGGTGTTCCTGTTTGATGAACCACTCAGCAATCTTGACGCCAAACTCCGCGTGCAGATGCGAACGGAAATCTCAAAGCTCCACCAGCGGCTTGGCGCGACCATGATCTACGTAACGCACGATCAGACCGAAGCGATGACAATGGGGGATAAGATCGTCTTGATGAAGGATGGATTCGTACAGCAAATTGAGTCCCCCATGGAAATCTATGCGAACCCTGTGAATAAATTCGTCGCCGGTTTCATCGGCAGCCCTGCTATGAATTTCTTTGATGGGACGATCGAAAAAGGGAAGACGATTGTTTTTGCCGAGAAGGGAGGCGGGATTAGCCTTCCGATTCAGAAAAAGGATCAGTCTCGGCTGAAGAAGTATGTGGGCAAAGAACTGACGCTGGGCCTCCGGCCTGAACAAATAGCGATCGCGGGTTCCGGAGCCGTTGGCGCGTCACGGACGAAAGCGAAAGTGGCTGTGGAAGTGGTTGAGCCGATGGGGAATGAGACGTACGTTTATTTTTCAACGCGGAATGATGGCCCTCAGTTCGTGGCCCGTGTTACGTCTCCCAAAGAACCTGCCGTCGGAAAGCCGCTCGATCTGCTTTTCGACATGGGTTCAGCTCATTTCTTCGATCCGGAGACAGAGAAAACTATCTAGGGGAACGCACCAGCTCAACTGAGAGAAGGCTACAGTCGGATAACCTGGTGTTTGAACAGGTCGATCGAAAGCTCTCCATAGAGCCAGCGAAGGAACTCGAGCCCGTATTTGTTCAGGAAGTAGATGACGTTGAGTTCACGCTCCTGGAAATTTGCCCGAGGAAAGATCAGGTTCGAGACTTTATCAATCTGCCGCAACGAAACCTCGTGTTGACGCATCTGCGCTGCGACGGCGCGCTCTTTCAACCCTTCGATGTTCACCATCGTCTTACGACTGACATTCTCGAGTGCCCCGTTGAGAGTCGGATCTATTTTCTGTAGAACCGGAGCTATCGCTTCGAAGGCCTCCTGAATCGAAAGAAACGTCCCGCCAAACACCTCGTCCAGATTCAGATCCGATACCTCTGCTGCGACTCTTTCCTTCACGATTTCGACATCTCGGTAGATATCCAACAGCGATATCGAAAACCGCTCAAGTACTTTGTCAGCTTTCTCCTCTATAATCGTCGCGCTCGCCCTGGGATAGATAATAGGCATTGGGATATTGACAGCATCGTAGAGCGTTTTTAATTGTCCAAAATACGCTACCTCGGCAGGCCCGGCCACATACGCGAGAGTCGGAAGGAGCCAATCCTGGCAAATCGGGCGAAGCACAACGTTCGAACTGAACAGTTCGGGCGAATTCTTTGCCGCTTCAGTTACGAATTCCTTCGTCAGGTGTTGTCTGGTTCCTTTCAGGGAGTATCCGTCGGGTCTTGGCTCAAGCAGATACCTTCCTCCGCGATGGAAGAAAAAGAGATTGACTGATTTCGGCTTGACCTGCGCATGGTACTGCTTCTCCAGATCAGCGCTTTGATCTACGACTAACTGGGAGAATTTCGGGGTCTCAGCCAACTCACGCTCGAAAAGGGGAGCCAGAAGTTTCTTCACGTCTTTGTCGTTCGGATCCAGAAAAACGAGTCCCGAATTCTCCAGAAGCACATTCATCAGGTGAACGAATGCACGGTTGAATGTCATTCCCTTCTGATAAGCTGTTCGGAAGAGGTCGAGAACCTTGGATTTAAATTCTGTCTGTATAAGTGATTGATCCAGTTCACCAAATATCGATTCTATGGACTCGTCGAACTCAATTTTTCCAACTGCCCCCAAGTTTTGGTCGTCGGACGTCCGCTTGAGTTCATAGCGCAGCTCTTGTACATCGTTGGCTGCTGACAGGATCTTGATGGAATTGACTTCCTCGACATCGTGGTCTTCACCCTCGAGCCAGAAAACCGGCACAAAATTGTAATCAGGATATCGCTGGGCCAGGCTTTCCACGAGTTTGAGCGTTGTAAGGGTCTTCAGGATGGTGTACAGGGGGCCGGTAAAGAGACCCACCTGCTGGCCCGTGACGACCGCGACAGTGTTGTCATTCAGCAGGGTGTCGATGTTAGCAAGCGTTCGCACGCCACAATGAAAATTGCGATTCTGTGTGCCAAGAATCTGGACGAGCGAAGACCGATCTACAGGCCGCTCAGCGACCTTTCGTAACAGTGATTTCCAATGCGATTCGTTGCGAAAGTCTCCGCCATAAAAACGCTCCACATTCCGAAATTCGCTGACGTAATCGACGAAAAGGGAGGAAAACGTGCTACTCACCGAATGCAGTTCTCGGTAGTCAATACCGTTGCCTTGGTCGTAAGTCATGGTCTTGTTTATTTTCAGTCCTTAATTCGAAAAATGGTTTCTTCCAAAAGAGCTTTGAACACTTCCTTCACGCGACTCGCGGTTTCCGCAACCTCTGCATGCGATAATCGCCCTTCAGATAAACCTGCTGCCATGTTGGAGATAAGGGAAATTGCCCCAACACGCATCCCCAGCTCAGCAGCGAGCACGATTTCCGGGACAGTCGACATCCCTACAGCATTCGCACCCAGCCGGCGAAGCATTTCAATCTCGGCCTTTGTTTCATACGACGGGCCTTTGAGCCAGCAGTATGTTCCACGCTGTAAGCGAATGCCGAGAGCGTCGGCAGCGCTCCCGATGTGCTCAATCAACTGTTTGTCAAAACAGGATGAACTCTTTCTCTGAAAAGGGATTGACCCCGATTGCTCATTGTGCTGATGAGGATCCAGGAAGGAGAGATTGATGAAATCCTCAATCAACATCAAGTCTCCTTCAGAGAAACCCGGATTAATGCCCCCTGCCGCGTTTGTCGCAAGGAGATACCTTGCTCCCAAAGCCTTGGCAACAGAGATCGGAAACGTTGTCGAGTGTAGATCTCCGGTCTCATAGAAATGAACGCGCCCTTTGAAAACAAGCAGAGGAAGAGACTCTCGAGATTTGTTCCTGAGCTTGCCGAAGACAAGTCGACCCTCATGGCCTGCAACGCTCGACGTCGGATAGGAGGGTATTGAGCTGGCAGCAATCTCAACTGGGTCTACAATGTGATCCGCGAAGTCACCCAGCCCCGAACCGAGGACGACCGCGACTGAGGGGCTTTGTGTAATGTGCGAAGTGATGTACTCAACCGCTTTGTCCAGCTTGAGATTCTCTGGCAATCCTCATGTCCTCTCGTGATATCCAATTCGCTTTTCATCACAAAACTGAATCACATCGTCTGAACGTGACAACTTTTGGGATCTCAGTCGTTTGGCGGTTCGAAACAGTGTCGACAGCGGGCTTCGTAAATGTCTTTCGCGCCGACGAGCACACGATCGGCTTGGTGAGTCTTTCGTTGAGTCCTGTCTGCTGGATTGCCGCAGACGACACAGATAGCGAGAGTTTTTGTGATGTATTCGGCGACAGCAAGCAGCTGTGGCACAGGTTCAAACGGTTTTCCTCTGTAGTCCTGATCGAGACCCGCAACGATAACCCGCTTTCCCTGATTCGCCAATGTTTCACACACTTCAACCAGATTGGCTTTGAAGAACTGCCCTTCGTCGATCCCCACAACCTGCGCATCCTTGCTCTGTTCAAGAATTTCCGAAGCGTCATCGACTACGACTGATGTCAGCGATTGCTCACTATGAGAGACAATGTGTTGAGCACTGTATCGATTGTCGATCCTCGGTTTGAAAATTGCCACCTTTTGCTTCGCAATCTCAGCTCTCCTTAAACGGCGTATCAGCTCCTCCGTCTTCCCGCTAAACATACAGCCGCAAACGACCTCGATCCAGCCCGTATTGCGTGGAACACTGTGCAGTTCTGACGTATCCATAGACTACCTGCTTTTCTTTTTGGTTCGTTCAAGATTCTTCTGACCAAATGCGTGTGGAAGGAGTTTGTTCATCTTGAGGACTTTGACTTTGCCTTTTCCGTTGATCATCAGGAAATCAATATTCCCGGCAAGATCCATCAGAACCTGGCGGCAGGCTCCGCATGGAGGAGTATATCCGGGGTCATCGGAAACCACGGCGATCGCCTTGAAATTCCGATCCCCCTCGGATACCGCCTTGAATATCGCAGTCCGTTCTGCACAGATTGTCAGTGCGTAGGTACTGATCTCAACGTTGCAGCCGAGATAGATTCTGCCGCTCGTAGTCAAAAGGGCAGCACCAACGCGAAAGTGCGAATACGGAGCATGTGCGCGTTTCTTGGCAGCAAGGGCCCCTTCGACAAGTTTCTTATATTCAGGTCGCACGAAAGCCTTTCACCTCATAGTGATGAGTACAAACAACCCCTTTTCCCACACTCAAGAAAACCGTGAGAATATAGGCAAGATTGGAGTGAAATGCAATTGAACAGCTTGGAGAGAGTGATGCGGTAGGTGCCGATGAGGCATTGTCAGGATCGTCGGAGCTCGATGACAGTAAGTGTTTCGAAAAGAAGTTTCCTTGCTTTGACGACCCGAGATGTAAATCGGTTTTCTTCAAACGGACGCAGGCATGCGTGGAGATCAGCATCAGACGAAAGGACAAGAAGTATCGTCCCGCCAGTTGCAAGAAATGAAGGACTCAGGCGAGCAAGTCCTGCCATGAATTCCATTCCGCTCCCGCCCCTGAACGCTCGTTCCGTCATGGTCCGCGCTTTCCCTGTATAGAATGGCGGGTTGCTGACTATGTAGTCAAATTTCGCGGCTGAGTGTTCCATTTGGGCGAAGAGGTTGCTCTCAACCACATGGACCATCGTGAGAAGCCCGTTGTCAGCTGCGTTGTCCCGCGTTGCCTGGACGGCGAAAGGATTGATATCGATGGCGGTAACTGCTCCGCCGGCGCGGGCTGCGGCAAGAGAAAGGATTCCTGAACCGCAACCAACATCGAGCACGTTCTTTCCGACGAGATGAAGCGTCGAAATGTACTCACCGAGGAACTTGCTCGTGAAATAGAATCTCGGATGAAACACGCTTGGCGGGATGGTGAGGGAAAATCCGAGGCGCCTGGTTCTGACCCTCCGGGTCATGGTGTGCTTCACCCACCCGAAATACGCCCCCAGAAAAAGCAGACGCCGGAGAACTTTCGTGCTCGTTGAAAGGGCGCGAGGCTGAATATCAATCCTCGAGATGGCCACGTTATTAAAATCCTTCGATTTCAGGTTGGCGATACCGAAAGAGTCTCTGCACGAACGCAAGTTCATACGGAGCAAAGTAGATTTTCAAGTTGTAGCGCCACGAGCCGAGTAGTTGCAGGAGACGGCGCCGAAACCTGGTCAGCTTCAAATCAGAGTTTGTCGGAGAATAGGCATTGAGAACCCGTTCAAAGTTCTTGATCCTCCTCAGATTGGCCGGCGTAAGCCAGGGAGTTGCAGGATTCTTCCGAAGATCATGCAATTGCCATTGGGGCAGAAGCCAGTCGTCAAGGTTCTGAGGAAATTGAAACCCGAGGTTCTTCGAGGCGTCAAACAGTTCAGCTTCTTTGAAATGAACAGGGGAATAGGTGTAGAGCACGATTTCGCTATGCTTGTTGATTTCCTTAATCCTTCGTATGTAGCGGAAATCGCGTTCCAGATCCTCATTGATCGTGCTCGTTGGACTGCCGAGGACAAACGAGAATTCGGGCACAATGTCGTACGCCTTCATCCTCTCGGCAAGCGCGAGCACGGTATCGGGTGTCTGCGTCCCTCCCTTGTTCATCAGCTCCAGCACTTGCTGAGAGCTCGACTCGGCGCCAAAGAAGATCATTTTGCATCCCGATTGCTTCATCATCTTCCAGGTAGCATCGTCGTATTGCATCACCGTATCTGGACGAGCTTCTCCCCACCAGCCAAACTCCTTTCCAACCATTCGTTCTGCAAACTCAAACGTTCTTCGTTCTGACGTGAAAAAGTTGTTGTCATGAAACTCAACCGCATTGACATTGAAATTCTTCTTGAACCAGAGAAGATCTGTGGCTATGCGATCAGCGGTCAGACCCATCCAACGCGCTTTGTAGACTGCGGCAACTGCACAGAACCCGCATAGGAATGGACATCCTACGCTTGAGTGATAGTTGATGGTTCTGGTCCCTACATACGTTTTACCGATGTACGGATGAAGATTGAGTTTGTGGTAGGGGAGTGGCGGGAGTTCGTTCGGATCAATGAGTCCCCCCTTCGGATTTTGGCGAATCGACCCGTCCTTGTACGAAAGCCCCGGAATGTGATTGAGATCCCCGCCATGTTCCAGCGCATCAATCAGCATGCGAAATGAGTAGTCCCCCTGATCCCGGATAACGAAGTCGACATAGGGAGACTCCAGTACGACGTTGGTGTGCAGCGTTGGGAAATAGCCTCCCCAGACGATTTTCACCGCGGGAAATCGGTCTCGAATCATTCTGGAAAGCAAGATTGATTCGCGCAATTGCGGCCCCGGCATGACAGTGAGGCCGACATATCTCACCGAGCGCTCTTTAATCATCCTGGCTACCGTGGATGCGAGTGTGCCGTCGATGTTTCCATCGAGAACCTCGTAGGGATAGTGTCCTTCCAGGGACGCCCCGATGGAAAGGACAGAGAGGGGGATCCTGCATCTCCAGCGTGTGGCTCGAGGATTTATCAAAGCAATCATAGCGTCACATTGTCGTCGATAGTGGTAGTTCTGGCCCGGTCTCTTTTTCCACCAAGACTGTGATGGTCAGAAAGAGGGCAAGCAGAAGATAGAGCCGGGGATAAGCGAGCAGTCTCCAGATTCCTTCCAAAGCAATTCGATCAATTCCCCCCGCAGGAACCAGTCCAATTCCAAAATATAGCAACAACACTAAGCCGAGAAGACGGGTTTGATTTCTACGAATCAGTAAAGGGCTCAGCATCGCCACCGGTATCGAAAGCACAAGAAAGTGATACGTTGCCGTTGCTGGGGCGATGAGCAACGTGAAGGTGAAGAATGCGCTGACATAGAACACGGTGAGTGATTCCCGATCGATTCTTCGACGCATCGCAAGGATCAACGCTGCAATCAAACACAGAATGACAGAGCCCCGGAAAAAGACAAACCCGGCGGGTGAGTCAAGAAAAGGAGTCGGGTTCAGGATCGGGTCTTTGATGAATAATGAGCGGAGCAGACTGTCCCACGATTGATATGTGGCAGAAAATGGATTGGCCATTTCTCCATCAAGATGATGCCAGAGTACAGAATCGAGAAAGAACCTGTGGACGTCAAGGCCGAGAGTCAAGACGCTCAGGACCAGAACAGCGAGAGCCGATACGAACGCTCCAGCCACAGCGTTCCATTTTCGTTCGATGAGGAAAACGACGACCAGAGCCAGCGGGAAATACTTGATTGGTATGAAAAGCCCCGCTATCACTCCGCTCGCAAACTCTTTGTTTTGTTCGTACAAGTAGATGCTCAAGGCCAGACAGAAAGTCAGCAGGAGGTAAACCTGACCAAGTGCAAATGTGTTGATGATTGCCCATCCTGAACCGAGCAAGATGAGTACTGTCTGCAAATGGCTTAGGATGCTTAGTCGGGCAAGGATCAGAACAAGACCAGTAGCCAGGCACAGGTTGAAGAACGTCCAGATTGACTTTGCAGTTCGTATGTCAAACAATGTAAGTGGCACCATCAGGAGCGCTGTAGGAGGAGGAAAAGGCTGGAAGATCGCGCCGTTGGGCCCTCCCAGGGATTGCGCTCGATGGCCGAACCATTCAGCATCATATAATCTATTCGTGTTCTGTCGATCGTGGACGAGCACATAGGAACTGACATAATAGTTCGCGAAGTCCGTTCCGATCGACGTGAATGCCGGCACCAAACCTTTGGCGATGAGCAGAATGACAAGCACCGCGAGAACAAGCCATCCGGCGATTTTCAATGAAGCACCTCGACAAGATCCCGATGCTGATTGAGTTCCTCCAAAAGAAACCGGGACGCTTCAACGACCTGCCCGACAGAGATCTCCTTCATACATTGCCCACCGATAAGACACTTGAACACCTTTGCATCGTAGACATTCAGACACGGGCTGCAGCGGAGTCCCGCGTAAAGATTAATGGTTCTATTCCCCAGAGGTCCATAGAAATCAGGTGACTCGGGTCCAAAGAGCGCAACGGTCGGCAATCCGACAGCCGCGGCCACGTGCATGGGGCCACTGTCATTTGTGATCAAGAGCCTGGAGAGAGAAAACAGTTGGATAATCTCTCTGAGCGTCAGGAGTCCTGCGAGATTCAAGGTGTCATGCACGTTGTTCGGAATTGCCTGTCTGACTCCATCCACATACTTTCGTTCTGTTGCAGACCCGATCAGACAAAACAGGGCGGTCGGGTTCTCCGATCGCATAATGTCAATCACCTGGGCAAAGCGGTCGCCATCCCATCGTCGCTCAAGAGATGTGACGCCCGCATTGGGATTGACGCAAATGATCTCTCTCGTGAGAGCCATGTTCTCGATTGGGAGGAAAGAAGGCGACGTTGAGTTCTCGAAATGGATTCTCGGCACAAGCGGCTCTTCAGATCCGATTCCAAGCGGCGAGAGTGTGCTCAGAAATGTTTCGGAGACATGACGATCTGAACGGAGAGGAACGGCATCGGTTATGTTCCAGCTCCTCCAGCGCGTTGGAAGGGCGAACCCAATATGCTTTGCGGGTCTGGCGACAGAGCCAACGAAAGTCGAGAATTTCGAGAAGAATTCAAGGTCAACGACGACGTCAATTTTTGTCCTGATCAACCGGGCAAGCAGCATCGAGAAGGACCTTACGAACGAGCCAAGCGAACTGGGATCAACAAACCACCGTTCATCGAGGAACGGCAGTTCATCGACAATTTCGGCGTTCGCCGAAAACGTCAGGAAAACAATCCTGGCGTTCGGGAATTGCAGTCGCATCCGACGAAGTGCGGGCGCCGCAAGAAGTATGCTGCCGAGTCCAAAGAACTTGATGACCAGTATCGAATCGACGGAGGCAGGAGCCGATCTTCTGAATACCATCGCGGCTAATCCCGAGGCCCAGCAGAACGGGACACCCACAAACCTGTCGATACGCCTCATCAAGGAAATGGTCATCGCACTCTCTTCCGCAAAACGATCACATTGTGATCGCCGATCGACCTGAAAAGCGGCAGGTGAGAGATCAGATCATCGATCCTCTCCGATATGGCCGTCAAGATAGGAAAACGGGCCGCGATCTTCCACGCGTGAGGAGGCGGACTGAACACGTTGAGCGAATACGTTTCAATGATTTCGAAATCAGGGTCAAAGGCCCGTACAACCTCGCGGGGAGAGAAATAGTACACCATGAAGGGATTGCCGTAAAACTGAGTTTCAGTCCCATCCGGTTTCATTCTTCGAAAAGCTTCCTTGATTCTCCCTCGATATCCGTACGCGATCGTTTCCCAGAGTGAGAACGATGGCATGATCACGGCGATGAAATAGCCCCCTGGTTTGAGCTTTGCAGCGACCTGCGCTCCGACTCGAGGCAAGTTGCGTGTGCAGTTGAGTCCACCAAAATTGGATAGTACCAAATCGAACCGATTCGATTCGACATGGTTCAGGTCCTCATAGGACCCCTCCATAAACCGGGCGTTCGGAAATTCCCGCGACTTTTGGGCGGCCTCCGCGATCATGGAAGCCGAGAGATCAACACCTACGACAGTGAATCCTTTGTCGGCGAGGTACAGACCGTCAGTTCCCGTCCCGCAATTGATATCGAGTATTTCAGCTGGAGGCCGAACCAGGAAATCGATCGTTGAGTAGACCTTCTTGCGAAGCCGCTCGATGATCGCATTATCCCCGAACAACTCGTCGTACTGTCGGGCTAACGAGTCGAACGCTTTCGCAACATCGGGATGGAGGTGAGCCACTTCGGACATCATTCTTTCTCCTTGCCTGATAATTCGGAGATAACAGTTCCTGCTGTCAAATCCCGAGTTTCGCGCCTGCTGTGCGATGCCATGGCATTGAGCTTTGTGCGAAGACGTGGTACCGTAAGTGCATGGTACGCCGACCGGGCAAGTCGCTCGAGGGTTGCCACGTCGAGATTCCGCGGGTTCTTGAGAGTGTCTCTCAGGATCGCGTTGCCCTGCCATACTCTGAACTTCTTATGGGTGAACCTGTGAAGGACCCGATAGAACTCGGGAGAAAATGTTCCCTGAAACATCATATCCAGATCCCCGCTGTCGACCCAATTTTGCTTCCGTGCAAGTTCCCGTTGGACCTGGTCATAGAATTTCGTGCCTGGCAGTGGGTACGACACAGATATGCCAATCTCATCCGGTGCACACTCACGCACCATACGGAGCGTTTTTTCGATATCTTCGTGTGTTTCCCCGGGATACCCATACTGCAGGAAGAACCCAACGCTGATACCGTGCTGATGAAGAAGCGATGACGCTTCATATATCTGTTCAACCTTTGTTCCTTTTTCCATGGCATCCAGAATCTTCTGGGAACCCGATTCCGCTCCAACCCACACCGTCCGACAACCAGCGCTTTTCAGATGTCTGACATTGTCTTCCTTGAGGAGGAGATCAACACGCGAAAGGCACTTGAAGGGAATCATGGCCTTCTGCGATTGCACAAGTTCATCGAACCGTCCAATCCAGCCGGGCTTCAAGCCAAAGATGTCGTCCGCAAACCAGAGATGATCCGGATTTGCCCGATCCCGGAGCATCAACATCTCCTCGACAACATTCTCTGGACTTCTGCTGTGATAAACCTGACCATAGATCGGCTTAGCGCACCAGTTGCAGTGAAACGGACATCCCCGCGTTGTCACCATGTTGAGCGAGAAGTACCCATGCTTGCGATTCCAGGACTCGCGGTAAAGCTTCAGATCAAGAAGATCCCATGCCGGGAACGGGAGGATGTCGAGGTCCTCCAGCACATTGCGTGGCGCAGTTCGGAAAAAATCGCTCCCGCTTTTGAATGCCAGGCCACGGATCGAGTCAAGAGGTGTGCCTGAAGAGCGAAGGAGATAAACGACGAGCTCTTTCAGTGTTTCTTCCGCTTCTCCGATGATCACGAAGTCCGCGCCATGAGAGAAATACTCTTCTAGATGGTCAGTCGCGTCAGAGCTGAACATGACCACCCTGCAACCCATCGTTTTCGCGATTGTAGCCAGCGAAAATGCCGCCTGCCGCATCCGGGTGAGACACATTTTCGTGAGATAATTGAACTGGTCATCATAAATGACGACGACATCGGGATGATGTCTGGAAATCGATTGTGCGATCTCCTGCTCTTGCGAAGCAAACATCACGTCGTGCGCTGCCACCGAGAAGCCGGCACGCCTGAGAAAGCTCGCAGCGTAGAGCATTCCCAGCGGAGGGTACGGCATCATGGCGCGGTGTTCTTTCGGGTCAAATCGAAGGAAGTACGAATGTGTGAGAAGTATCTGTGCCAAGCGTCGCCCTTTGAACGTTAGTTGCGCTGCTCAGGACCCGAAATCCCGTACTGCCGGAGCCGGAGAGAATATGATGCAAGGATTTTGTGCTGATAGTCTTCTCCATAAGCAGTAGAGATCGACCTCTCGCAACGAAACTTGTGTCGACGCTCTTCATCGCTCAGATGTGCATACCGCCTCTGCCAGAGTTCTCTCCAGCGAATCATGAGCCAGGAATCCAGCCGGTCGAGGATTCGAGCCAGGAGATGTCTGCCGCTGCGTCGCTCAACGCCGCGCTCAGTGTTCTTTTCTCCGGGCTGTCCAAGGATAACAGACTCCCAATTCGGAAAGAAATCTCTGATCCACAGATTTGCTCGCATATACTTTGCATAGCTCTCGCGGTTCCAAAGAGGTTTGAGTGTGGCAATCTCCGTGGCTGAATAGATATTTCTTATTTCAACAGAAAGATCCTCTTCAGAAATAAAATGATTCAGGCAGAAATACTTCTTGTTGTTGAGGAGGAACACCTTCTTGAACAGAATGAGAATAGTCCTGCATATCCAGAGACGGCGAGCTCGTGTCACAACTGCAAAATCGATGTCGCTCTCCTTGCTCGCGATCCCTTTCGAGAGTTCTCCCGAAAGCATGACGGCTTGCACAAAGGGGAAGAGACCGATGAAATGAGCGACCAGTGCAGCAATTCGGAGACGTCGCGCTGCGAACCGCTCTTTGGTCAGGCGATTTTCAATGCAGGAGTCGGACGCAGACGGGAGAAAAAAGAATCTTCCTCTTGATTTCACGATTCGTTTAAGTGTCCCATAACGCAGCAGGTCAGTGAGTTCGAGGATGGAAATCCCCCGGAAGGGGAGGAACGAGAAAATCTCTTCGGCGGTGAGAGGATGATAAAAGATATCGAAGTAGAGAAGCACTCTGAGCACACTCTGCTCGTGCGTCAGAAGACTATGAACAGATCGAGGAACCTGAACAGCCGGAGCACTCATTCTTCCTACCCCCTTTTATGAGATTGCCATAGACTTCGAATGCGAAGTACCAGTTAAGGTAGAACTGCAATCCTGATGCCAAAGGTCACCTTCCACGATCGTCGATTTTGAACGAATTCTGCCGTGCAGGCATCAGCGCAAGTGTCGGTTCTGTGGAACGGGAGCAACATGGGTTGGAAGTATGGGGATTGAAGTCCTCGTTCTTCAACCACCTCACCGCACGAATAGGCATATCATAGAATGCCGACACGATCTTCGCCGTCTTGCGAGAGAGCGGCGAAAGTCCGCAAAGAGTGAACACGGCGGACGCAGAATTCGCTTCGTCAAAGGGCAGTTGTCCGCTCCAGTTGTAACTCTGACGAAGTTTCTCTATATTTTTTTTAATTGGGTGCCAGATGAAATCACTGAAGAAAATAAAGCTTAAGGACCTTCGGACTCCTGCTATTTCCTTGGTGGGTTTTCTCGTTGTTTTCTACCTCTTCAACAGCATTGTGATGCCCCGATACGTTCAACAGGGGAAGACGACGAAAGTCCCCAATGTTGTGGGGAAGGGGCTGGATGAAGCTCTGAAGTTGCTCGCTGACGCTGGATTACCCGGAAAGAAGGTGAGTATTCCCCGCTCCGATAAACAGTATCCAGAAGGAACTGTAGTCGTTCAGAATCCTGCAGCTGGATCAGAGGTAAAATTTGGGCGTGGAGTCTATCTGACGGTCAGCGGCGGAGAGCCGCTTGTCGTTGTCCCTTCCTTGCGCGGACAAAGCCTGCGCGACGCAACGTTCTCGCTCGAACGGGTCGGCTTAGTAATGGGTTCAACCACCTACCAGGTTTCTGAAGAATATCCTCAGGGTACCATCATCGATCAGGACATACTTCTGAGTTCAAAAGTCCCAAGCGGAAAAGTCATTAATGTCACTGTCAGCCAGGGGAAAAACGCTGATCAGGTGCCCGTTCCCGACGTCATAAAGAAGAGTTTTTCTGAGGCTGAACGAATCGTGATTCAGGCCGGGCTCCGCGTTGGCAATATTACGTATCAGGTAAATGCAGAGCTTCTGCCTAACACCGTCATGGACCAGTTCCCGAAGGCCGGACAATTGGTGCCAGCCGGTCAGCCCATCGATCTCGTCGTCGCGCAGAAGGGGGAGAAGCTAAACGATCTCCAGAACTGACTGAATTGCATGATCATTATTGCCCCTTCTATCCTCGCAGCTGATTTTTCCCGGCTCGCTGATCAGGTTAAGCAAGCTGAATCAGGGGGTGCCGACTGGATCCATCTTGATGTGATGGATGGGCGGTTTGTCCCGAACATCACTATAGGCCCCGTTATTGTCGAAGCAGTTCGCCGATCGACCCGGCTGCCTCTCGACACTCACCTGATGATTGTTGATCCCGACAAGCATCTTGAGGCCTTCCGGAAAGCCGGCGCCGACCACATCACGGTCCACCAGGAAGCCTGCACGCACCTGCACCGGACAATAACGCATATCAAATCACTCGGCGCAAAAGCAGGGGTCTCAATCAATCCTGCGACGCCAATCTCGACGTTGAGGGAAATCGTCAGCGAGGTTGACCTCATCCTCATTATGTCCGTTAATCCGGGCTTCGGCGGCCAGTCATTCATCGAGGGTTCAATAGGAAAAATCCGGGAAGCCAGGGACATGATCGAGAAATCCGGCCGTGATATCAGGCTGGAGGTTGATGGGGGAATCGACCCTGTCAACGGCCCGCGAGTGACTGAAGCCGGTGCAGATGTCCTTGTTGCTGGCACTTCCATTTTCCGGACACCGGACATCAAGGCCGCTATCACACAGCTGCGATTAGTCAGCGAAGCAGGCCAAAAGAAACGGCGTTGAAGCCTGTCTGATCTGTCCAGAGTTTTTCCCGCTCCGCTTCTCTTTCCACACGACTACCCGAATCAATTCTTCCTTCCCTTTGAAGAGCTGCGTCGCTGCGTTCGCGCTGAGGCTTTTTCTTTGCGAAAACTCTTGACATGGTCAGCTCCGTACCTTATATTTATAGGTCAGACAGCCCATGTTTCTTAGTTACTAAAGTAAACCAAGCCATTTCCTAATAAACTACGGTTCCGAATATGCTTGACGACATCGATCACAAAATCCTTGAAATCATACAGAAACAGGGGCGCATGAGGAGGAATGATCTGGCGGAGCGGGTTGGTCTCTCCCTTCCATCGGTCAGTGAGCGACTCAGAAAGCTCGAGGAAGCCGGCATCATCACCGGTTATTTCGCCAAGTTGAATTACCAGATGCTCGGCAAGGACATCACAGCATTTGTTCTTGCAACCGTCGACTCATCGAAACACTACAGTGCGTTTGTTGAGCATGTCCAGGGCATGGAGGATATCCTCGAATGTCATGCCATCACGGGGGAGGGAACGCACCTTTTGAAAATCCGGACAGAAAATACGACCAGCCTCGAGAAACTTCTCGCGAAAATTCAATCGTGGTCGGGAATCGTGAAAACAACCACCAGCCTGGTTCTCTCTACACCCAAGGAAACGAGTGCTATCAAAATTCATCCACACAAATAACGTAACATCTACCCAACAAGGAGTCATATGGCCACAAAAGTAAAAGCGACATCGGGGGTGGACAAGGTTCTGAAGATGATCAAAGACAACTCTGTCAGAATCATCGATCTTAAGTTCACGGATTTGATTGGACAGTGGCAACATTTTTCGGTTACCGCTACCGAGTTTTCGACTGACATTTTCGAACACGGTATCGGCTTCGACGGATCCAGCATCCGGGGATTCCAGAAGATCCACGAGAGCGACATGCTGCTGTTCCCGGATCCTACGTCCGCTTTCCTCGATCCATTCACAGCAGACTCAACCCTGAGCCTTATCTGCGATATCGCTGACCCGATTACTCACGAAAGTTATTCAAGAGATCCTCGCCATATTGCGAAAAAAGCTGAAGCGTACCTGAAAACGACAGGGTTGGCCGATACCGCGTTCTTCGGACCTGAGCCCGAATTCTTCATCCTCGATCATGTCCGGTTCGATCAATCAAATCAATTTGGGTATTACTATCTCGATTCGGAAGAGGGATTCTGGAACAGCGGAGCGAACGGAGAACAGAATCTCGGCCACAAACCCCGATTCAAGGAAGGATACTTCCCAACGCCGCCAATTGACAGCTTGCAAGACATCAGATCTGCCATGGTACTGACACTCGAAGCTGTTGGAGTTCCGGTGGAAGTCCATCACCACGAGGTAGCGACTGCCGGACAGACCGAAATCGACATGCGTCGCGATACGCTCACCAAGATGGCAGACAACTACCTTCTGTATAAGTATGTCACCAAGAACGTAGCAAAGAAACATGGTAAGACAGTCACGTTCATGCCGAAGCCAATCTTTGGGGACAACGGCTCGGGAATGCACGTCCATCAGAGCCTCTGGAAGGGGGGAAAGCCGCTTTTCGCGGGCAATGGATATGCCGGCTTGAGTGAAATGGCTATGTACTACATCGGCGGGCTTCTCAAACATGCGCCGGCCCTCTGCGCCTTCACCAATCCGACAACGAACTCCTACAAACGCCTGGTTCCGGGCTTCGAAGCTCCCGTGAACCTTGCGTATTCCCAGCGCAATCGATCAGCCTCCGTCCGCATTCCGATGTATTCCTCTAATCCGAAGGCAAAGCGCATCGAATTCCGTTGCCCGGACCCAACGTGTAATCCATACATCGGCTTTTCCGCCCTGCTTATGGCCGGCCTCGATGGCATTATCAACAAAATCGATCCCGGAAAGCCGCTGGACAAGGATATTTACGACATGACCAGGGAGCAACTGCGTGATGTTCCGTCCACGCCCGGCTCACTTGGCGAATCCCTCGATGCTCTTCGGAACGACCATGAATTCCTGCTGAGGGGCGACGTATTCTCGGAGGATGTCATCGATACATGGGTTGAGTACAAGACTGAGAAGGAAATACAACCAATGGCACTCCGGCCGCATCCGTACGAGTTTATACTGTACTACGATGCGTGATCTCATGATCACATGGAGAACTGCATGATCCGAAGGTCCCGGCAACCGTGCCGGGACCTTCGCTGTTTCCGCCAGTTTCCTTGCATTTCAGAAGCCTTCTTGGTACTTTGATGATAACGCGTTGCGTCCATGGACCTCACACGCATTAAATATCAAACCGACCAGCGAATCTGCACCATCACACTCAGCAGGCCGGACAAACACAATGCCCTCGATGACCTTATGATCACTGAGCTCACGTCAGCGTTTCAGACAGCCCAGCGGGATGCCGACGTGAAGGTCATTCTTCTAAAGGGTGAAGGAGATTCGTTCTGCGCAGGTGCAGACCTCGCATACATGCAACGGATCACGAAATATGATTTCAATCAGAATCAGGAAGATTCGAACAACCTCATGCGCCTCTTCCTGCAGATCTACACGCAGCGAAAACCGGTGATAGCTGTGGTCCAGGGAAACGCGATCGCCGGAGGATGCGGCCTCGCCACCGTCTGTGACTTCGTGGTTGCTTCAAAGGAAACGGCTCGCTTCGGTTATACAGAAGTCAAAATTGGATTCATACCGGCAATTGTACTCTTTTTCCTGGTTAGGAGGGTCGGAGAAGGAAGGGCCCGGGAATTGACGCTTCGGGGAACCATCATCTCGGCAGAAGAGGCGTTTCGAATGGGATTGGTGAACTATGTGGTCCCCGAAACCGAAATCGAGCATTTCGGCATCAACCTTGCTCTGGAGCTCTCAAAGAATTGCAGTTCCTCTTCTCTCGGCTTGATCAAAGAATTGCTCTCCCGGATCCACGGTATGTCTGTCACCGATGCCCTCAGCTACGCTGCGAATTTGAATGCCTTGACACGAATGACAGACGACTGCAAAAAAGGGATCGATGCGTTTCTGAAAAAAGAACCAATGAAATGGTAATATCACCGTGCGGTGTCCTGCCTCATGAATCCTGAATCACGCTCTCTTGCTTCCTACATCCGGACTGTCCCAGATTTCCCGAAACAAGGCATCATGTTTCGTGATATTACTACGCTCCTGAAGGATGCCCACGCATTTCAGCAAGCCGTGGAGGTGCTCTACGCGCGCTACAAGGGAGAGCGTATCTCGAAGGTCGTTTGTGTCGAATCGAGGGGATTCATACTGGGAGCAGCCCTGGCGCTTAGACTTCAAGCCGGCTTTGTCCCGATCAGAAAAAAAGGAAAACTCCCTGCGACCACCCTGCGCCAGGAATACGCATTGGAATACGGCAGCGACGAAATCGAAGTTCATAAGGATGCGATCGATGCAGGCGAACGGGTCCTGATCCATGATGATTTGCTCGCTACGGGTGGGACTGTAACGGCTGCCTGCAAGCTTGTTGAAAATCTCGGGGGCACAATTGTGGGGCTGTCGTTCTTGATAGAGCTCAGCTTTCTCAAAGGCCGGGCTCAGCTAGGGTCGTATGATGTTTTTTCAATCATTCAGTACGACGCTGAATGAACAAGATATTCATCATAGCCCCTCGTCGTGAGGGGCTCGTTGTTTCAGGGAGAAGGTATGCTCAGTACCGGCGTTCAGGCACCCGAGTTTGAGATTCAGCTCCATACTGGCGAGCTCTTTCGCCTCAGCGACCTCCGGGGCAAACATCACCTCGCCTTGTTTTTCTACCCGAAAGACTTCACCTACGGCTGCACCAAGGAAGTGTGCAATTTCCGAAACCATTTTGCAGAACTGAGTGCGCTCGGGGCAGTCGTCATTGGAGTAAGTCGGGATCCTCTTGAAAGCCACGCGAGTTTTGCGAGCAAGCACGCTCTGCCGTTTTCACTCGCGTCGGATCCGGACCTTCACCTTGCCCAGCTGTACGAAGCCGTGGGACTGGGTGGGCTCTGGCTCAAACGAATCACGTATGTGATCGACAAGGACGGAGTGATCAGGGGCGTACTGCATCACGAGATCCTTGTCGATGCCCATTGGCAGCGAACCATCGATTTGCTGAAGACATTGAACGGTCCAACCACATGAAGACTATCATCGAACCATTCAAAATTAAATCCGTTGAGCCAATCCGTTTCACAACTCCGGAAGATCGTGACGCGATACTTCGGAAGGCATTCTACAATCCGTTCCTCATCCGTGCTGATGATGTGCTGATCGATTTGTTGACGGACAGCGGGACTTCCGCGATGAGCGCGAAGCAGTGGGCCGGCATTATGGACGGAGACGAGGCATATGCAGGGTCTCGCAGTTTCTTCCGGTTCGAGGATGCCGTCAGAAGACTGACGGGTTTCAAGCACATTATTCCAACCCATCAAGGGAGGGCCGCAGAGAAAATTCTCTTCACGCTTGTCGGGAAGAAGGGGAAGTACATCCCTAACAATACACACTTCGATACGACCCGCGCAAATGTGGAATTCTCCGGAGCAGAGGCAGTGGATCTGCAAACGGAGGAGGGAAAGCAACCTGATCTCATCGCCGATTTCAAAGGGAACATGAACATCCCTGCACTTGATGCCTTCATCGAGAGGATCGGGGCGGAGAACATTCCACTCTGCATGATCACTATCACAAACAATTCTGGTGGCGGCCAGCCAGTTTCGATGGCCAATATCCGCGAGACCAAGAAACTGCTCCAACGGTACGGGATTCCGCTGTTCCTGGACGCTTGCCGGTTTGCCGAAAACGCCTTCTTCATCAAGAAGCGCGAACCCGGCTACGCGCACAAGTCCGCCGCGGAGATTGCACATGAAATGTTTTCCTACGCTGACGGCTGCACAATGAGTGCAAAGAAGGACGCTTTCGTCAATATGGGAGGCTTCCTGGCGCTCAATGATGATTCGCTCGCGATGAATGCGCGCAACCTGCTGATTGTCACCGAAGGTTTTACTACCTACGGAGGCCTCGCAGGTAGGGATCTCGAGGCCATCGCCCAAGGTCTTGAAGAAATTCTCGATGAACACTACCTGACCTATCGGATTCGATCTGTCGAATACCTGGGGGAGAAGCTCGTGGAGGGAGGCGTGCCTATCGTTGAGCCGCCGGGAGGTCACGCCATCTATCTTGACGCAAAACGATTCGCCGGACACATACCACCTGACCAATATCCGGGCCAGGCCATCGTGTGCGAACTCTACCGCGCGGGAGGAATCCGTTCAGTAGAGATTGGGAGCGTTATGTTCGGAAAATACGATTCGGCAGGGAAACTCATTCCACCCCCGATGGAATTAGTGCGGCTGGCAATTCCAAGGAGAGTATATACCCAGAGTCACATCGACTACGTGATTGAGGTAGTTCTTGACGTTTTCTCCCGCCGAAAATCACTCCGGGGTCTGAAAATCACAGAGGAGGCGCCTGTCCTCCGCCATTTCACAGCGAAATTTGAAATGCTTTGATACAAAGATTTCCTGACTGAGCATGCTGGAAAACCAGAAAAGCGTTGCATCCGAGGCTCAATCTTCATAAATTCTGCGAGAAAAATCCAGGGATGAAATGATAAAATGCACCGTCTGCCTTGCAGAAAACGACGATTTTGCGGTGACATGTACCAAATGCAAGGCATTTCTCCAGAACCGAATTCCAAACCTGGATCTATTTGACACTGCGTGGAAAGTTCTGGATTCTCCTCGCCAGGCTTTCCGGACCATCACACTTGCCGAGCACAAGAACTACGTTCTTTTCCTGTTTTCGCTTTTTGGTGTAAGCCTTTCGTTCACGGGATTCTGGTACTTTCGCTTGGGGACTCACTTCATAACTCTCATTGACCTCATTCCCGCAGCGATTGGACTGGGCGTTGTTCTTGGGCTTATGACATCCGTGGTGATTACAGCCATCTATTTCGGGTTCGCAAAAATTCTTGGAGGGACAGCTGGGTTTCGTACGTCGTTGGGAGTGCTTGGATACTCAATAACTCCCATCACGCTTTCACTCATTTTCGTTCTCCCGATAGAACTCCTGACCTTCGGCATGTACTTGTTTACGTCAAACCCAACTCCCTATACGATGAAACCACTATCATATGTCCTTCTCGTCGGGTTTGATGCCGCCGTTTCCGTATGGAGCATTGTGCTCGCAGTGATCGGCACTCGGGTCGCGCACAGGATCAGCATGGCTAAAGCTCTTATCACTGTGCTCGGAACTCTTGTGATCTTTTTTGGGGGATTGCTTTTGTTGTTGCAGCAATTGCTTGTGGCGAATCACGTGTGAGGCGGGAGGAGGGGAAGGGTGACGAGAGAACAGTTTGAGGAGATTGCACAGCACGCGTTTGACAGTCTCCCCGATTCATTCAAGCATAAGGTCGAGAATGTTCAAATCGTCGTAGAGGATTATCCTTCCGACGATGCCCTATCCAAGGCGCGAGCAGGGAAATACAATCTTCTCGGCCTCTATCAGGGAGTTCCGCTCCCGCATCGGGGAACGTCCTATGGCATGTACCCAGTGGGGCCTGACAAAATAAGTCTGTATCAGAAGAATATCGAGCGGACCTGCTCCACCAGTGAGGAGACCGAGCGACGCATCGTCGAAGTGCTTTTCCATGAACTCGGGCATTATTTTGGAATGAACGAGCAGGAAGTCCGAGAGGCCTTGAGAGATTTCGAGTAAGCGAATCACGCACCAAACTACGGAGAACGCAGCCTATGCCGAAAGTCTTGCTACAGATTTCCTATGACATCGATCCCGAGAAGCGCGAACAATACCTCACTCTCGTGAAGGAAATGAGAGAGCACTTCCGCCAGACGCGAAAGAAACATTATTCTGTGTACGAGCAAAAAGGGAAGAAGAACTCCTTTGTCGAAGAGTTCATATGTGGTTCCCTTGAAGAGTACGACGCCCTGGAGGATGACCTCGACGAAAAAAGCGAGGACATGGTTAATAGGCTGGAGGGTATCCTGAAGGAAGGGAAAGCCAAATACTCCACACTCACAGAAATTGAATAAAACAAGCGTGACCGTCGCCTCGATGCAGGGGCGACGGTCACGATGCAACCTCTTCAAGCATTCCTAGTTTCTCTTCTCGAGTTTCACCTTCACTGTCTTGGTCTCTGCACCCCGCTTTATCACCACATCAACTTCATCCCCGGGTTTGTATTCACCGAGCGCATAGGTGAAGTCGTACAAGTTATTGATGTCTATCTTTCCGAATTTGACAATGATGTCACCTCCGGTCATCCCGGCCTTTGATGCAGGACTTCCCTCACGAACACCGGAAATCTTCATGCCTTGCACCGGCTCACCGAAGTCAGGGATAGTACCCATATAGACGCGGGTACTTCGGCCAGCACTGGGCTGACGAGGAGCTTCCACCGCCACGTAGTGTGGACGGTCCGCGGCCTGATCGAGTTCTTCAGCTATACCTTCAATGTAGCGCACTACTTGCTCCTCACCCGGATAGTTTAACTTATCGTAGGTGTCAGAAGGCCGGTGATAATCTGAGTGTATGTCCGTGAAGAAATGGAAAACCGGGATCTGTTTCCCATAGAACGAAGCATGATCGCTCGGACCATAACCATCTTTGTTGAGCTTCAGGACAAAGATCGAGTCCTTGTTGTGCTTTTTCACCATCTCTTCGAATCCCGCAGATGTCCCAACACCATACACGATGAGCCCGCGGTTATTCAGTCGGCCAATCATATCCATGTTTATCATCACCGCCACCCGATCAAGAGGCAGAAGGGGATGGTTGACGTAGTACGCTGAGCCCAGGAGTCCCAATTCCTCTCCTGAGAATGAAATGAACAGCATACTTCTCTTCAAAGTCGTTTTCATTCCTGCGAACGCCTGTGCCAATTCCAGCAAGCCCGCAGTGCCAGAAGCGTTGTCATCTGCTCCATGATGGATCGCTACTGTATCCGGTTTTAGCGATCCCGACCCTTCGCCCCCCATACCCAAATGATCATAGTGAGCGCCCAGAACTATCATCTGGTCCTTGAGGCTTGGATCGTTTCCTTCAAGGAATCCAATGACATTCTTCGTTGTTTGTCGAATTTCCTTTAGGTCTGTTTTGAGCCGGATAAACACTTTGGGGAGGTCTACTGACCGTCGTGCCTTGGTTTGATTAATCTCATTCTGAAGATTCTTGACTGATTTCCCCGCCGCCGCAAGGATCAGATCAGCGGTTCTTCGCGTGATATTGACCGCTGGAAGACCTGCATTTCCCGTTGCATTATCATATGTTAGCTTCATCAGATCGTCTGTATCCGAATCTTCAGGTCCCGTGACCACAATCAGGACACGCGCTCCAAACGCTTGCGCCTTTGACGCCTTATAGCGCAGACTTGA
>Ga0187878_1000505_pt1 | contig 44172 bp, 34 predicted proteins | sample June2016WEW_17_1_FD_132979 | JGI IMG/M metagenome (GOLD analysis project Ga0187878, IMG submission 132979) | Peatland microbial communities from SPRUCE experiment site at the Marcell Experimental Forest, Minnesota, USA - June2016WEW_17_150 | ecosystem: Environmental > Terrestrial > Soil >... | reverse complement strand
TCATCGAATTCTTTGGTAACGCCGACGATTAGTTTTTGGAGCTGCTGCATCGCCCATTTGTCGATTTCGAACATTTTGTCGTAAGCGACGGCGTTTTTCGCGGGGTCGAAGTCGTAGATGTTGCCGAGGAGATAACGGAGGGTGTTTCGGATTTTGCGGTAGGCGTCCTGGGTTTTGCCGATGAGTTCGTCGTTGCAGCGCATATCGTCCTGATAGTTGACGCTGGCGACCCAGAGGCGGAGGACGTCTGCGCCGTATTTGGCGACCTCGTCCTGGGCGTTGACGTAGTTGCCGAGGGACTTGGATTGCTTCATACCCTTTTCATCGACGGTGAAGCCATGGGTGAGGACGGCCTTGAAAGGCGCTTTGCCGATTGTGCCGAGCGCGGGTAATAGCGACAACTGAAACCAGCCGCGGTGCTGGTCGCTTCCTTCGAGGTAGAGGTCAACGGGGATGGGCCAGCCAGCTTTTAAGACGACGCTATACCAACTGCAACCTGCCTCAAACCAGACGTCGAAGATGTTTTCTTCTTTTTTCAGCTCGTTAAATGAGAAGCCGGGGGGCAGTTTGGAGTCCGAGCCGAGGATTTGCTCAGGCGAATCGGTGAACCAGCTATCGGAACCTTTTACGGCGATGTGTTTTGAAACTGCCAGGATCGAGTCCTTTGTCAAAAGTGTTTCGCCCTGAGGACTAAGGAAGACTGGGATAGGCAGTCCCCAGCTTCGCTGCCTGCTTATGCACCAGTCGGGGCGGGATTCGAGCATACCTTCGAAGCGTTTCTGGCACCAGTCGGGGACCCATCGGACGTTTTTTATGGATTCGAGCGAAAGATTACGGAGGGATTTGCCGAGGCCGGGGATTTCCTTATCGACGCTGACAAACCATTGTTCGGTTGCGCGGAAGATGACGGGAGTTTTGCTTCGCCAACAGTGGGGGTAGCTGTGGGTGATTTTCTGCTGTTTGACAAGCCAGCCGGCTTTATTGAGGTGGTCGATGATTTCGTGGTCAACCTTGAGGACGTTTTTGCCGCGTAGCCAGCCGGGGACGGTGTTGTCATAGGAGCCGTCATCTTTAACGGGTGAATATACAGCGAGGCCATTGGTCTGGCCTGACATATAGTCCTCTGCACCATGGCCGGGGGCGATGTGGACGAGGCCCGTGCCGTCTTCGGTTGTTACATATTCGGCGAGGATGACTTTGTAGGCGTCTTTATCGGTGGGGTTCTTTTCGATGAAGGGATGCGTATAGCGCAAGCCCTCGAGTTTTGAGCCGAGGACTTTATTCGTGCTGACTTTGTATTGTCCTTCGTTGAGGCCCGACGCAGCGACGACTGCTGAGAGGCGGTCTGAAACGACGACGGAGACGAAGCGTTTGCCGTTGAGCTGATAGTCGAGTGTTACATATTCGAGACGCGGGTGCAGGGCGACAGCGAGATTCGCGGCGAGCGTCCAGGGTGTGGTTGTCCAAATCATAAAGCAGACTTTGGCGTTCTGGGCTTGTTCGCTGGTTACCAGACCAAGTTCGGTTAATCGCGGGATGCTGTCTTTGACGACGGGGAAATTGACGAAAATACTTGGTGAATCGATGTCTTTGTATTCCAACTCAGCTTCCGCCAGCGCGGTTTCGCAGCCGACGGACCAGTGGATGGGTTTCAATTGTTTTTTGACAAGCCCTTTGCCAACGAGTTCGGCGAAGACCTCGAGGATGCCGGCTTCGTAAACCGGTTTGAAGGTGAGATATGGGTGTTCGAAGTCGCCGAAGACGCCGAGTTGCTGGAACTGCTGGCTCTGGAGCTTGACGTATTTGCTCGCGTATTTTTTGCAGAGCTGACGAATTTCGGGTTTGCTCATTTGTTTTGCTTTGTCGCCAAGCTCGGTAACGACCTTTGATTCGATGGGCAGGCCGTGGCAATCCCAGCCGGGGACGTAGGGGGCGTCGAAGCCGGTCATTGTTTTATAGCGAACGACAAAGTCCTTGAGGACCTTGTTGATGACGGTGCCCATGTGGATGTCGCCGTTGGCGTAGGGCGGGCCGTCGTGGAGGATATAAAGGGGGCTGCCTTTTCGAGCGGCCCTGATTTTGCCGTAGATACCGCTTTTTTGCCAGTCCTTGCGCATAAGGGGCTCGCGCTGGATGAGGTTTGCCTTCATCGCAAAGCTTGTTTGCGGCAGGTTCAATGTTTGGCTGTAACTTTTCTTGTCGTCGGACATTTCAATTCCTCTAAAAAAGTAAAAGTACTATGCTAAATCGAACGCCCGTTAATGTCAATTTTATATAAACGAAAAAGGCCTTTCAGGATTGCTGCCCTGAAAGGCCTTTATAAATCGTTATTTGACGCTCTCAGGGCAACTTGGTTATGTCACCTATAATGATAATAATCGCAATGACAGCAGAGCACATAGTGTGATTTGCCTGTGCGATTAACCGTGCCGTAGATTGTTTTAACGCCATAAATTCACCTTAACAACATTACAAACCTACCATAATAGTCGGTTATTGTCAATCGTGAGTTTAAAGAATCTGCCGCAAAGAAGACGCAAGGGATACAATCTTGAATTATGTGAGGGGGTCGTTTAAACTGTTTATATGGGTAATACGGCAGGAACGAAGAGTAGTTATTGGCAAACCACGCAGGGACAGGGGATAATTCTGGCTGGAATTTTAATCATGTCAACTGTTCTTCTCCTGGCGAATCTGGATAATCGAAACCTCTGGCAGGATGAGGCGCAGACGGCTCTTATCAGCAAGACCATCCTTACCGATGGCGTCCCCCGCGGATATGACGGCAAAAATTATTTTTCACAGGAAGGCGGCGCGGAATACGGTAAAAACTACATCTGGCGTTGGCATACGTGGCTGCCATTTTACGTCCTGGCGGGGTTTTACGAGGTGTTCGGCGTAAGCACGGTTGTTTCACGGCTGCCATTTGCGTTTTTCGGCTTGGGGACAGTTTTGCTGCTGTATTATTACGCCAGGGCGGTTTGGCCGGGGACACGCGTCCCTGCGATAGCCGCGGCGCTGCTGACGGTATCGGTTCCATTTCTGCTTTTGTGCAGGCAGTGCCGGTACTACAGTATGGCGATGTTTTTCACTTTGCTTTCGTTGTACGCATACGTATTGCTTTTGCAGGGGAAAAAACATGCGTCGGTATTGCTGTTCGCCTCGACTACGCTGCTGTTTCACAGTCAGCACATCTATGTTGTGATATTTTTCCTGACGGTGTTCTTGCACGCCATTATTTTCCGTCGCGACCTGCTGAAAATTCTGACAGTCGTAACGGCCCTGACCATTTTAGTCAACGTTCCGTGGCTAATCTGGCTGGCGGGGGTGCATTATCCGGCCAAAACGATGAATCTATTTGAGTTGGCCTGCTCATTATCAATGGATTTGCTTTGCTATGTATTTCCCGCGTGGTTACCGGCGGTTGTGCTGCTTGCGTGCATTGTCAGGCGAGCTAGGACGGGACGTTTTTTTGCGGTAAGCCGGCAGGTATGGGAAAGATTATCGCTACCTGTTTTTTTCGTTGTATTCAATATACTCGTGGCTTCGGTTGCCGCTCCTTATCCATTTTTCCGATACCTTGCCCCTGCCATTCCTCTGCTGATTCTTCTGGCCGGAGTTGTTATTGATGCGGCGTGGGAGGCGCATTTGCTGGTTGCCGCGGCATCGGCAGTAATACTGGTCGCGACGAGCCAGATGAAGGACTATCTTTACGAAATCACGCACGATTATAAGGGGCCGGAAAAGGGTATCGCGAAATATCTCAATGAGCACGGCTCGCCAGACGATGTTGTCGCCATCACATACGGAGATATGGGGCTTAAGTTCTATACCAAAATGAGAGTGGTGGGGGGGCTTACGGGCGAAGACCTTGAGCCGGCAAAAAACGCCCGCTGGGTCATATTACGTCAATACATTATCTCTGAAAGAGACGAGGCAGTGACGCAGTATCTGCGAAATAATATCCGGTTGGACAATTTCCGCAGGATAGTTATTGATTATCCGGACATGGCGTATGAAAACAGAGAGAGTCCGAGCGGCCATACTTTCCGAATCGACACGAACGAGCACAAGGTCGTTATTTACGAAAGGATGAATTGATGCGTCAGGCGAAAAAGCCGGCCATTGACAAGGAGCAGGGTGTCGCTGTCTCATCCCGCATCTGGCCATGGGTTGCGATTATCGTGGTGATAATCGCCGCGGCTGTCATTCGAGGCCGGTTGCTTTCTGTACCCTTGGAGCGGGATGAGGGCGAATACGCCTACATAGCACAACAGATGTTAAATGGTGTGCCGCCTTATGTCTCAGCGTACAGTATGAAGCTGCCGGGTATTTATGTTGTGTATGCCTTGATAATGACCTTGTTTGGACAGACGCACACGGGTATTCACCTCGGTCTTCTAATCTTTAACGCCGCGACGATATTTGTGGTGTTTTTGCTTGCCAAAAAATTATTCGGGTCGATTGCCGCGGTTGCCGCCGGTGGCGCTTATTCCGTCCTATCGATGACAGCCCAGGTGACAGGACTTTGGGCAAACGCGGAGCATTTTGTTGTTCTGCCCGCACTTGTGGGCCTATTACTAATTTGTAACAGTAACGGCAAAATAGGATATGTTCGATTGCTGATTGCAGGACTGCTTTTCGGTCTTGCGTTTATTATCAAGCAGCACGGGATATTCTTCCCTATGTTCGGCGCACTGTATCTGCTTTATTCCGGTTTGCGTAACAAACCCATCAAATGGATAAAAGTCATTGTTGCTCAGATTGTCTTTGCCGCGGGCGCCGTTACTCCTTTCGTCCTTGTCTGTTTTTTCTTCTGGCGCAACGGTACGTTTGACAAGTTCTGGTTCTGGACGTTCACATACGCTCACGAATACGCAACGTCGGTTTCGCTGTCCGATGCCTGGAAAATTTTCAATGAGCAGATACACCCTATCATTACGGAAGCGTTTTTTATATGGCTTCTTGCGATTGCGGGTTTATTTGCAGTCACTATTGTAAAGCGATACCGTCAATGGGCCGTGTTTGCCGCCGGATTGCTTGTTTTTTCGTTTCTGGCCGTCTGTCCGGGCTTCTATTTCCGGGAACATTACTTCATTTTTCTTCTGCCCGTAGTTGCGATTTTGGCCGGAGCGGGACTTGCAGCCATCGATGTTTTATTTCAAAAGATAATGCCCGTTATATTGCGAGTTTTTATAATTGGCGCGATTGGTTTGGGTGCTGCCGGTTACTCACTATATCAGCAGCGGACATATTTATTTTACAATCCTCCGGAGACCGTTTGTCGAATAGTTTATGGCGCCAATCCATTCCCTGAATCGCTGCGGATAGCAGAATTTATCCGCAATAACACCGGCCCGAACGACACAGTGGCGGTCGTCGGCTCCGAGCCGCAGGTATATTTTTATTCGGGCAGGCGTTCGGCAACCTCGTATATTTATATGTATCCTCTTATGGAGCCAAATTCATCCGCAAAGGGTATGCAGCAGGAAATGATTTCACAAATTGAAGCGGCGAAGCCCAAGATTATGGTTTTTGTAAGTATCGACGTATCATGGCTGAATCGGCCTGCTTCGGTTCAGGATATTTTCGGATGGTTCAAGTTATACAGCCGCAGTTATTATGACCTAACGGGTATTATTGAAATTCCTGTTGCCAGTTCGACGGTTTATTGCTGGAACAACGATGCTAAAAATCGAACGCCGGCGTCACCGTACTGGCTCGCAGTTTTCAAGCGACGGCAATGATACGGGGCCTGGTTTGCACTACCGCGCATAAAGTAAAACCATTATAATGTCCTTATGTTCGCAGACAAAAAAGTTGTTGTCGTGATGCCGGCGTATAACGCCGAAAAGACCCTGCGTAAAACATACTATGAGGTGATGGCGCAGGGAATCGTTGACCTCGTCGTTATCGTTGATGACGCCAGCAGGGACGGGACCGTTGCGGTTGCGTCGAAGCTGCCGAAGACGGTTGTTCATACGCATCCACAAAACCGCGGCTACGGGGCCAACCAGAAGACGTGTTATAAACTCGCCCTCGAACACGGGGCTGACATCGTAATAATGGTGCATCCCGATTACCAGTACACGCCTTTGCTGATACCGGCGATGGCCTCTATGATAGCAAACGGGCTTTACCACTGCGTTCTCGGCTCGCGAATCCTCGGCGGCTGCGCCCTGGCGGGCAATATGCCTTTTTACAAATACGTCTCAAACCGATTCCTTACGCTGGCCGAAAATATTCTTACGGGGGCGAAGCTATCCGAGTATCACACCGGCTACCGCGCATTCTCCAGACAATTGCTGGAGCGGCTGCCTCTGGACGGCAATTCCGACGATTTTGTTTTCGATAACCAGATGCTTGCCCAGATACTGTGGTTTGGGTACACGATAGCCGAGGTAAGCTGTCCGACGAAATACTTCCCGGAGGCGTCGTCGATTAACTTCGTGCGCAGCACCAAATACGGTTTGGGCTGCCTGTGGACAGGCCTGATTTTCCGCCTGGCGAAAATGAACCTCATAAAATCATCGCTGTTTCCCAATAGCCGATGCGCAAAACCACCCGCAAATCCCGTGCGTCCTGAGTAATCGGGTCGGCCGTGATAAAAACAATCCTGCTTGACAGTTACCCCGTCTGCAAATAGAGTTTTGTCTGATGTCCAGAACCCTTTACATAATCGACGGCCACGCACATATTTACGCCGCGTATTTCGCGAAGATGCGGAAACTGACCAGCCCGTCAGGCGAATTTACCCAAGCCACCTATATTTTTACATCTGCCATTCTTGGCCTGATGAAAAATAAAAAGCCTGATATGCTCGTTGTGGCTATGGACAGCAAGGGGCCGACGTTCAGAAATAAAATGTATTCCGATTACAAGGCGCATCGGCCTCCTATGCCCGACGATATGCCCGTGCAGATAAATCGCATCGAGCAGATTCTTTCTGCGATGAATATCCCTATGCTGCGAATCGACGGCTTTGAGGCGGACGATATAATCGGCACGCTTGCAAAAAAGGCATCGAAAGAGGGGATTGACGTTTATATATGCACAAAGGACAAAGATGTTCTCCAGCTTATTGATGACCACGTTTTTGGATATGATATCAAGACAGGCGAGGTAACCGACGAGGCCTGGATTAAAGCCGAGATGAAAATTTCTCCAGCCCAGTTTATCGATGTTTTGGCTCTTCAGGGGGACGCCGCCGATAATGTCCCTGGCGTTGAAGGTTTTGGAGAAATGACATCATTGAAGTACATTCAAAAGTACGGTTCGCTCGATAATCTTTACGCTCACGCCGATGAAATCACTGGTAAACTTGGTGAAAACCTTCGCAAGTCCAAAGATTTGGCGTATCTTAGCCAAAAACTGGTAACGATTGACTGTGATGTTCCCGTGAAGATTGATTACGAGGCGTTCGCGGTAAAGCCGGCTGATGAGGCGCGACTGACGCAGATATTCAACGAGCTTGGTTTTGTCCGGATGCTGACACAAATGGGGCTCTCCTCATCCGAACAGCAAGTTCAAGTGCGACAGCCGCAAACAGCGCCGGTCGGCGGGCCTGTTTCGGCGGCGACAGCGGAGCACAATTACCAACTTATCGATACTCCGGAAAAATTCGAGGAGTTTTTCGAGGAGCTGAAGAAGCAGAAATCATTTGCCGTTGATACGGAGACAACTTCTATTGTGCCAATGAGGGCGGATTTGGTGGGCATCAGTTTTTCCTGGCAGGCGAAGACCGGGTTTTATATCCCGGTTCGTGCGCCGATGGGCGCAAAACGCCTGCCTTTAGCTATGGTTCGGGAGAAACTCGCGCCGATATTCGCCGACAAGGCGATTAAAAAAATCGGCCAGAATATCAAATACGATATGCTGGTTTTGCGAAACGCGGGATTGGCTCTTGCGGGGGTGTATTTCGATACTATGGTCGCATCGTATTGTCTTGACCCGCTGCGAAACAGGCATTCACTCGATAATATGGCACTGGATTTTCTTGGGCTTACGAGCATCCCGATATCCGCGCTCATCGGCAAGGGGAAAAATCAGCTCAGTTTTGATATGGTCGATACGGGAGCGGCCTGCGAGTATTCCGCGGAGGACTCGGACCTGACTTGGCGACTGTATCAGTATTTCACGGCGCAGTTGGAAAGACGGCCTCAGATACAGCCATTATTCTACGATGTCGAGATGCCTTTAGTAACTGTTCTCGCGGAGATGGAATACAACGGCGTTTCGCTTGATACCGAGATACTTTCGGATATGTCGGAGGACATAACAGCGTCGATTAACCGGCTGGTTGATGAGATTTACCAGACGGCTGGCGCACCGTTTAATATCGATTCGCCCAAACAGCTTGCCGAGGTGTTATTTAACCGGCTCGGATTAAAATCCGTTCGTTCCGGCAAAACAGGCCAAAGCACCGACGCCGCAGTTCTGGAGGAGCTTGCCGAGGAACATCCGATTATTAATCTTATTCTCGAATACCGCACGCTCAGCAAGCTCAAAAATACTTATGTTGATAAGCTGGGCTATCTTGTGAATCGCCGAACGGGCAGGGTCCACGCGTCGTTCAATCAGACAATAACCGCGACGGGCCGATTAAGCTCATCAGACCCTAATTTGCAGAATATCCCAATTCGCACACCTTTGGGCGCCAAAATACGTTCAGCGTTTATCCCCAAAAATAAAACCGATTGTATTCTCAGCGCGGATTACTCACAGATAGAACTTCGCCTGCTGGCGCAATTTTCAGGAGATAAGGCGTTGCGGGAGGCCTTTGCCGCAGATATGGATATTCACCGTTTTGTGGCCTCGCAGATTTTTAATGTTCCTATCGAAAAAGTTACATCCGAGATGCGTTCACGCTGCAAGGCGGTAAACTTCGGGATAATTTACGGGCAGGGGGCTCTCGGTCTGGCACACGGAACGGGACTGACCTTACAGGAGGCGAAAAAGTTCATCGACGATTATTTCGCCAGGTACAGTTCCATCCGGCAGTTTATGGATAGTGTCGTCGAGCAGGCGACAAAAAATGGTTATGTTGAAACGATTCTGCACCGTCGGCGAAGGATTTTGAATCTTGAAAGCGGCAACCCCGGCAAGCGTGCGCAGGCGAGGCGATTAGCCGTAAATACGGTCATACAGGGTTCCGCGGCTGATTTGATTAAGGTCGCTATGGTCAATATCCATCGGAAAATAGAAGCGGAAAACCTGCCTGTTAAAATGATTTTGCAGGTCCACGATGAGCTGGTTTTTGAATTGCCGACCGCGGAGGCCGAACGGCACGCGAAATGGATCGCCGAGGAAATGACCGGCGCTATTAAGCTGGATGTTTCTTTGAAAGTCGATGTTACTTTCGGCCCAAGCTGGCTTGCGGAGAAATGAATATGGCAAAATTAACACTTATGCGACGGTTAATGAAACTTGTTCACCCGGAGGGGATACCGTGGCCCGGGTCGGTGTTTTATAACGCGCTTAGCTCATCGATGATATTTGCGAAGCACTACGAGCTTGCGGCACAGGACATAGTGAGCCATTGTTCACAGGGGACGCTGCTCGATATCGGCACCGGTCCCGCGCGCCTTTTGTTAAAGCTGCATCAGCAATCAGCCGGTATGCGCCTGGTGGGGATTGACTCGTCTGCCGCAATGGTAACCCAGGCGAAACAGAACGTCGCCCAGGCGGGCCTGTCGGAATTCATCGAAGTTAAGGAGGGCAGCGCAAGCAGTATCCCGTTTCCTGACCAGTCCTTCGATATTGTCGTAAGCACCGTTTCGATGCACCACTGGAAGCAGCCCGAGGCCAGCCTCAATGAGATTTATCGCGTCCTGAAGGACAACAGTTTTGCACTTATATACGACCTTGTGAGCGATACGCCCAAAAGCACTTTGAGCGAGATAAAACGAGAATTTGGCCGGCTGAAAGCGACGATGTTCTGGCTCCACAGTTTTGAAGAACCGTTTTATACCCGCCAGAATTTTGAGGCAATCGCCCAATCGTCGCTTTTCGGGAAAGGGCGGACTCAATTCCTGGGCCTGTTCTGCTGTTTGATACTGAAAAAGTAATTCGTTTTGTTGACGTGGAATACGCCAAGCCCTAAAATCCAAGTGTCAGTGAGGCGTGAGCAGAACTTTTTATATAGCCCGGCAGGAAAAGACAAGATGATAACGGTAAACGAGAATTTTTTGAAATTGCAGGCGGGATATTTGTTCCCGGAAATCGGCAAACGCAGGCGCGCGTTCCAGCAGGCGCATCCCGACGCCAAAATTATCAGCATGGGAATCGGCGACGTTACCCAGCCGGTGGCGCCGGCGGTGATAGAGGCGATGCACAAGGCCGTCGATGAGATGGGCAGAAAAGAGACGTTTCGCGGCTACGACGACGGCGGCATTGGCTACGCCTTTCTCAGGGAGGCAATCGCCAAAAACGATTTCAAATCGCGAGGCGTTAATATCGATATCGACGAGATTTTCATCAGCGACGGCGCAAAGTCGGACACCGCCAACATACAGGAACTTTTCGGCCTCGATAACATCATAGCCGTCGCAGACCCCGTCTATCCGGTTTATGTTGATACCAACGTAATGGCGGGGCGGACGGGCGCGGTCGCGGGACAGGGGACGTATTTGAAAATCGTTTATATGCCCGCTACAGCCGACAATAATTTTGTCCCCGAGCTGCCGAAGGAAAAGGCGGATATGATTTACCTGTGCTTTCCGAATAACCCGACCGGAGCGGTGGCGACTAAAGAGCAGTTAAAGAAATGGGTCGATTACGCGAAGGAAAACAAAGCCGTAATTCTTTTTGACGCCGCATACGAGGCGTATATCAGCGATTCGCAGATACCGCACTCGATATATGAGATAGACGGCGCAAAAGACGTCGCGATTGAGTTCAGGAGTTTTTCAAAGACCGCGGGGTTCACGGGGCTTCGCTGCGCTTTTTCCGTTGTGCCGAAAGAGCTTAGAGCGTTTACCAGGGTGGGACAAAGCGTAGCTCTCAATCCACTCTGGAACAGGCGTTACTGCACCAAGTTCAACGGCGTATCGTATGTTACGCAGGTCGCGGCTGCCGCGGTATATTCCGACGAAGGCAAAAAGCAGATTCGCAAAACGATTGATATTTACATGAGCAACGCGAAGGTAATCCGCGAGTCGCTCGCGGGACTTGGCTATCAGGTTTATGGCGGGATTAACGCGCCGTATATCTGGGTTAAAACGCCAGAGGGTGTCGGCTCGTGGCAATTCTTCGATTTGCTTCTCAACAAGGCGCACGTTGTAACGACCCCCGGCGCGGGATTCGGGCCGGCAGGGGAAGGTTACGTGCGATTGACGGCGTTCGGAAATCCGCCTGATGTTGTCGAGGCGCTTGGGCGAATCAAGGCCATAGGCAAATGAGCCGGACCATCGCATACATCGGCTTGGGCAGCAATCTCGGCGACAGGAAAGATTTTATTGGCAAGTCCCTGCAAATGCTGCGTGAAACGCCGAATATTTCGGTCGAACGGGTCTCAACCATTGTCGAAACCAAACCATTAAGCGATGCCAACCAGCCGATGTATCTTAACTGCGCCGCTGAAATAAAAACATCGCTGTCGGCTGAAAAACTTTTTCATCGCCTCGTTCTCATCGAGAACACCCTTGGCCGAAAAAGAGACGAAAAATGGGCGTCAAGGAACATAGATTTGGATTTGCTGCTGTTCGGCGACGAAATAATAAACAGCGATACGCTTGCAGTTCCCCATTCGCAAATGCATCTGCGTTCGTTTGTGCTGGAGGGTCTGCGCCAGTTGAATCCGAAGCTGGAGCATCCCGTTCTTAATGAGACAGTTGATACGCTTGCTGGCCGACTGAATGGCGGCGATTTTGCTCTCAGGGCTGATAGACGGCAGCTTATCAGTATCGCGGGCAATATCGGCGCGGGCAAAACCACACTGGCAGAAATACTTGCCGACGCTTTTAAGTGTCCCGCAATCTTCGAGGCATACGATACCAATCCGTTTTTGGCCAAAGTTTACGCTGGCAATCAGGACCTTGCCCTCGACAGCCAGTTGTATTTCCTTTTTACGCGGTTCGAACAGTTGAATCCGGCGTTGCTCGAAAAAGGAAAGACCGTTGTTACCGATTACCTTTTTCAAAAGGAGCAGATATACGCGAAATTGCTTTTGAACGCCAAGCAATTGGCGTTGTATCAGAAATTTTATTCAATTGTGTCGCCTGCGGTTACCGACCCGGTATTAGTGATACACCTGCAAAACCCGCTTCAGCAGTGCCTTGAGCGGATTCACAAGCGAAACAGGCCTTACGAGCAGCGAATCGAAAGCGGTTTTCTTGAGGCCGTCGGCGCCGGTTACGAACAGGGTTTACGCGACTGGAAGATTTGCCCGGTCATTCGGCTGTCTAACTTCGACTGCTTCGACAAAAGTGCCACAGATTTGCTCGTCAGACAGTTGAAATATTACCTTGTGTGCGGATAATAGGTTTGAAATGAAAGTCATAAAAACCATTAAATCACTCAGGACATTCGTCAGCGCCGCCCGCAACGCGGCCAGAACAATCGGCCTTGTCCCCACGATGGGCGCGCTGCATCGGGGACATATATCACTCATCGAACGCTCCGGCAAACACGGCGACTTCGTCGTGGTCAGTATCTTTGTCAACCCGACACAGTTCGGCCCCAAAGAGGACCTCGCGAAATACCCCAGGCCCCTGCGGAAGGACTTGCGAATCTGCGAAGACCACGGTGTTGACGTGGTATTTGTTCCTGACGCAAAGGAAATGTACCGGGAAGAAGAGCTAACCTGGGTCAACGTGGATAAAATTTCGGAGCCGTTGTGCGGGCGTTTTCGGCCGGGGCATTTTCGAGGAGTTGCGACCGTTTGCGCAAAGCTTTTCAATATCGTGCAGCCCGATATCGCGTATTTTGGCCAAAAGGACGCCCAGCAGCTTGCCGTGATAAAGCGAATGGTCGCCGACCTTAATTTTCCTCTCAAGGTCATTAGCTGCCCGACGGTCCGCGACGCCGACGGTCTTGCGCTTAGCAGCAGAAACCGGTATTTGTCGCCCCAGCAGAGAAAAGACGCGACCTGCATACACCGCTCGCTCAGGACCGCCCGCGAAATGATTGAGGCGGGCCAGACAAATCCTAAAACAATCGCCGCTAAAATTCGTAAGATAATTACCGCCGCAGAATCGCTCAGCAGCATCGATTACATAAGCATTGTTGACGCCGATACCCTTGGGGACGTCAGTCGTATCACAGGAAAGGTGCTGATTGCCATCGCGGCACGGTTCGGCTCGACCCGGCTGATTGACAACCTGACAGTGGACTGCCGGGCAAGATGATGTATAATACTTGTTTTTAATTTTATAAGAAGGCAGGCAAATAACAATGCTTCTAAAGATGTTAAAATCGAAACTGCACCGGGCACGCGTGACCGATACCCGGCTTCACTACCCCGGCAGCATCCTCATCGACTCGGCCCTGATGAAGGCCGCCGTAATTCTCCCTTACGAAGGCGTCCTCATCGCTGACCTGACCAACGGCAGCAGGGTCGAGACATACGCAGTGCCGGCGCCGGCAAACTCGGGCCAGATAATCGTCCTCGGAGCTGCGGCAAAACTGATGAAGAAAAACGATGTAGTCATAATTTTCAGCTTCGCTTATTGCACGCCGGCGGAGGCAAAAAAACTTAAACCAAAGGTCATACTCCTTGACGAACACAACAAAAAACGAAAAGCAATCAAGCAATAAATCGAAAATTCCGTAAATGCTCCGGGAACTATTCAGAATACCTTTTACGTCGTTGACGGTTAAGGGCTATGGCCTGATGCTGGTCATTGGTTTTCTTCTGGCTATGCACGTCATCAGGCGCCTCAGCAGAAATATCACGCCCGACCCGCAGATGATTACCAATGTCTCGCTGTATTCCCTTGTTGCTGGTGTTATCGGCGCACGTGTATTCTACGTTCTGCATCACTTCGACATCTTCAAATATAACCTGGTGAGCGTGTTTGCAATCTGGGAAGGGGGGCTTGAGCTCCTGGGAGGCGTTCTTGCCGCTATCGCTGTAATTATCCTTTACCTTCGATATCACAAGCTGCCCGCCCGCCAATATCTCGACATCCTCGCAATCGGGCTTATGCTTGCCCTGTGCTTTGGCAGGATGGGCTGTTTTCTCAATGGCTGCTGTTTCGGCAAACCAGCCGATTTACCCTGGGCAGTAAGATTCCCATACGGTTCATTCGCCTACACAAGCCAAGTGGAGCCAAACCCGTCCCGAAATCGCCCCTCACCCCAACTGCAACTGCCGGATGACTTCTTTAATTCCGGCATACTGAAACCCTACGACCAACTGACCCCGCAGCAAAAAGAAATGGTTACAACAGGCCCTTATCGCTGTTTGGCAGTCCATCCTACGGAATTGTATTCATCCGCAGACGCGGCTGTTATCGCGGGATTGCTTTACCTGTTCTGGAGAAGGGCGCAAAACGCTCAAAAAACCAAAAACTTCCTCAAACCCCTCACAAAACCGGGCGGCACCTCCGCCCTTATGTTCATCCTTTACGGCTGTGTCCGCTTTTTTGAAGAGTTTCTCCGTGACGATAACCCGTTGGAATACGGCCGGTGGATAATTTACAAGGGCGGCACCATCTCCCAGAGCCTGTCTATTTATATGGTGATTTTCGGTGTTGTCATGATGCTCATCTTCCAGAAGCTTCCTGCCGATAAACAATCATCCAAGACCCGCTGATTTTCCTGAACGATTCACGGGGTTTTGATATAATAGTAACAATCACAGTGGTTTTCTTAAGGATACTATGGGGCTTTACGACAGAGATTACACCCAGGAGAAAAACGACTCGCAGCCGGGTTATGCGCCGCAGATGCGCCTGGGTTTCCCGTCTTTAACCCCCGTCGTCAAATGGCTGCTAATCGCTAACGTCTCCGTTTTCTTAATCAATATCATTTTCTCATCCCATGAAGAGACGGGGATAACGTTCCTTCAAACGTATTTTGCCCTGTACCCAATTTCATGGTTTTACATCGCCCAGATATGGCGACTAATCACCTACCAGTTCCTCCACGCCAACTTTATGCACCTGCTTTATAATATGCTCGGTTTGGCTTTTTTAGGGCCACCGCTTGAACGTCAGTGGGGCGGCAAAAAATTTCTTACGTTTTATCTTTCCTGCGGCATAGCAGGGGGTCTGTGTTATATCTTCCTCGTTAAAATTGGCGCTCTCGAACTTGGTTTTCTCATCGGCGCCTCAGGTGCGGTCCTCGGCGTCCTCACCGCCTGCGCGATTCTCTTTCCGCACTTCGTCGTATTTATCGTTATCTTTCCTGTGCCAATTCGAGTTGCCGCGGTTATATTGATGGGTATCGCCTTTTATACCGTTCTCTCCAAAGGCGCTAACGCCGGCGGCGAGGCGTGTCATTTCGCCGGTATTGCGGTGGGGGCAATATACGTTTTCTCCGATTCATGGCGAACCACCCTCAATCTGCGATTCAAGGCCTCACGATGGGAAAAGCACATCGAATCCGAACGCCGGCTTCGCATCGAGGTTGACCGCATCCTCAAGAAAGTTCACGACCACGGCATACAGTCCCTTACCCCGTCCGAAAAAAGTATCCTCAAAAAAGCCACCCGTCTCGAACAGGAACGCCTGCGTAAATAACAAAAACAGCGAGGCCTTGCATAACTCGCAAGGCCCCGTACAAGTAATCAATCAGCAATCGTAAATCCGCACATGGCGGAATCGATAATCAATTCTTGTGCCAACTTGTTTCCAGCAGCCAATCCTCGACAAGCAACCCCAAATCCTCCATACCCACGACTCCATTTCTGTCGAGGTCACCTGGCTGTTCTTTGGCTCTCGTCTGCCAGTCCTTCGCCTGATAAACAAAATCGTTGAAATCAACTATCCCGTCGTTGGTCAAATCACCCAGTATAGCCCAGTCATAAGGCGGGATAGAAGCCTCGGCAGTGCCGCCATAAGCGCCCATATCGATGCGAAGGTTTTGGCCCCATTCGTTGTCGGGGTCATCCGGGACGGAAAGCGGCTCATCACCAAGCGGTGAGCCGGGGTTGCCGGCATCTATACATCGGCTTGTAACATCATCGTATGTCCAGCGGTTGCGTTTAATATCCCAACGCCAGCCCTCGCTTTTTAAATGGTAATCGCCATCAACCCAGAAATCGTCATTGGGGTCTGGTGTGCCATTTGCGTCCCAGCTTCCGGTCATCACAAAACACGGATCTGTCTCCATGTTACCAGGTCCAAGGATTAATGTTGCGCTGGGATCTAAGTGGATACCGTTTAGCAGAATGTCGTTATATGAGGCATCTAAGCCCACTTGAGAAGTAGAGACACATATTTGATCTCCAATATTTGCGGAGTTATTCCAGACAATTGAGTTTATCAGATTAGCATAGGCATTGTCGTAAGCAAAAATACCGCCACCGTTTGAATCGGCTATATTACCGACTATTGTGCAATTACGGACCAATGCATGTGTATCTACATCGCATCCGATGCCTCCGCCATACTTTGCGCGGTTGCCTGCAACAATTGAATTAGTGATTTCCGGCATACAGGCAAAGATTTCTATTCCGCCTCCAATAGTCATACTATTGGATCCGTTTCCGGTAATTATACAGTTCGTTATTTGACTGTTTCCCGTATTGTTAACGACAATCCCCCCATATTTATTACCTGAGACATTGCAATCCTGAATAATGACCTTTCCATTTGTACAAGTAATTCCTGAATATTGGTTGTTACTCACAATGCAATTCTTGATTATGCATCCGAACGTGGTGAAAATACCGCTTTTATTTTGCTGAATCAGACAATTTTCTATAATTGTTTCATATCCGCACCATATCGCATTGCCATAATAGAATGTCGATGTATTACTGCACTGGCGAATAACACAGTTTTTTATGTTTGCAGTGCAGTAAGAGAAACACGTGATGGCTGCGCGTCGATCATTTGTATAACCGTTTATAATTGTAAAACCGTCTATTATCGCGTCAGTCTCTTTTGTATGCAGATAAAATGCCTGACCGTTTCCCTGGCAGTCGATAATACAACCGGACGGTCCGTTTTCACTACGAACCACAATATTTTTGCCTTTGAAATCTATTTCTTTGTTTCCGGCCCCGGTATAGTTGCCGTCTGCAACAATAACCACGTCCCCGTCAACCGTTGCAGCATCAACAGCCGCCTGAATCGTCATAAAGTTCTGAGGCACCCTTACTGTCGTATTAACGTAAAGGGCTACATTAACATCCTGTGGGCTATTGATCGCACTGCTATCTGCAACATGAAGCATACAAGTATATTTTCCATGCGGCAGGCCTCCTGGGTTAGCTTTTATTGTAACAGCCGCAACCTCTCCATCGGAAGTTCCGCTTAGAGGCGTAACATTAAGCCAGTCGCTGACGCCGCTTATCGCCCATGATAGTGTTTGTCCTCCTGAATTGCGGATATATAACACCTGCTCACAAGATTCCTCATTGAGCATGGAATAAAAGGTGATGGATTTGGAAGATAAAGCAATTAAAGGTGACTCGGTATTAAACTCATATGCACCGATATCTATAATGATATTCCCATCATTATCTCCGTCTGTTAGCCGCGGATTTCCGTCTAAATCGGTTGCATTTATTGCGGGGACGTAATTGGGATCGCCTGAGTCGATACATGGCGAGGTTCTCAAAAGATGGTAATCGTTTTCGAAGGCAAAACAAGGATCTGAATCTATATTTTCCTCCAACTGTAAAACGAATGGTTTTTCAAGAGAGTTATAAATATTATCTTGCCCTCCCTCAATATCACAACAATAGATATATGCGTTAGAAAAATCATAACCATCGGTAAAAGCAATTTGTTTTCCGTAAACTGCGGTATTATTCCAAAAGATGCTATTAATCATACTTATCGTGCAATTATTTTGCGTCTCGATTCCGCCTCCATATTCTTTTGCTGAATTTGCAATTAGAGTGCAGTTTATTACAGATGCGGTACCTCCATATGACAAGATTCCTCCCCCATCAAAATAAGACCTGTTCCCATATAATAGGCAATTTCGTATTGTCCCGTTAGTGCCGTCTAAACATACACCCGCTCCGCCATAAGAATTGGATATATTATTTGAGATAACAGAGTTGTATATTTCTGCTGAACTTTCCCAGGGATATACGTAAGATCTTACATATATTCCATTACCATAATTGTTCTCTATAGTACTATGGTAAACAGATAAAGCGGCATCCCTTGTATATACGCCATATCTGTTGCGACTAATGGAACAATCGTAAATGTTCACGTAACCTCTTTCGCCATATATTCCCGCTTCTGTATTTTGTGAAATCGTGCAGTTAGTTATTGTCATACTCCAATCTGACTCCGAGGGTTGGGCTATTCCCTCGCCTGTATTTTTGTTTATAGTGCAGTTGACAATATTGACATCGTACCCTTTAGAGAATATCCCGCCTCCTCTGTCTGAACTATATGAATTATTGTCGGTAATAAAGCAATCAGTAACCGTGGTTTGACTGCCCATAATGTAAATGCCACCCCCGCAGCCATGTGTTGATGCACCGGCATATATAGCTTTGTTATTCCGAATTATACAATGATCGACTCTAACATTACTATAGCTGTAAACCCCTCCGCCCATATAATTGCACCCATTTTTTATAGTCAGACCGGCAATAACACTATTATTTCGAAGATAAAAACCACGGTGCAGATTATTTACGTCGCCATTGCAATCGATACTCGTCGCGTTGACTATATTGTAATCGTTCGGCTCAATACTTTGGATGGTAATGGCCTTACTTAAAGAGTCGATATCACGGTTACCTGAACCGGTGTATGTGCCCGGCCGAAGAATTATCGCGTCGCCGGTATTTGAGTCGTTAATCGCGGCCTGAATCGTGGGGTAATCACCTGTGCCGCTGGCGTCAACATAAATGGTTCTGGCCTGGCAGACAGTAGCCACTGCCATAGCCAAAATGGCTGTTAGTATGCACCGCATAGTCCTGCTCCTTATTCCCTCAACAATAATACCAACAACGATTTTAGATGAATAACCGTGCAAATTCAAGCCCATTTTTGCGATTTTGGCGATGCCCATACCCCCTTAAAACAGCAAGGCCTTGCGAATAACTCGCAAGGCCTCGTTTAAATCCACAATCTAAAATCTACAATCAGTTGTCCCACTCGAATTTTTCCTTTTCGTTAAGAAGTTCGGTAACACGCTCCTTAACCTTCTGGTTCTTGTAATCCTTGCCCTTCCATTTCTCGACCTCGGCCTTTCGCTGGTTGACCTCTTTTTGCAGATCCGCCAGTTTTTTTGTCAGGTCTTCATACGCCATTTGTTTTCGCTTGACAATCAGGTCAAACTGCTGGCCGACAATCTGCTCTAATTCCGCGGTCAGCGCCTTTTTCTGTTTTTCATCCGTCGTCGCCTTGATTTGCTTCAACAACTCTGTCCGTTTATTTCTAAGTTCCATCTGTCCTTTCAGAACTTTGGCGAGATTCGGGTCGTCTTTGACTGCCTGGCAAATACCGCCATATTTCTTTCCGCTAATCATCAGCGCTCTCATATACTGTTCAGGATTGTCCTTTTTAAGCTGTTCCAGCTTGGCTGCCTCATCCGGATAATTTTCCTTGAGACATTTCAAAAACTCGTCAGTTTTTTCCTGCATTTTTTCTCGCATCATTCCCATGCCTGGTCCTGGCATCTGAGGCATTTGTCCCTGCTGGGGCTGCCACTTGCCTTGAGCGTTCTCGAATGGTTTGCCTTGTTCGCCTCTCTGTTCCATCATACGCGACATAAACTGCTCTCGCATATGGTTTCGAAGTTCAACCCTGAAGGTATTAGGGTCTTTTTCGCGTAACTTCGTCAGCTCATTCGCCTCTTGAGGATTTTTCTCTTTTAACTCGGCCAATATGTGGTCCGTCTGTTCCGGCGTCGGCTCGAACTGCCCTTTGCCCATCATTGGGCCGCCAGGTCCCGGAGGGGCAATGCCAATCTGCTCTTCCTGTGCGAGTTCTCCCGCCTTGGTTTGGCTCAAGCCCGTCATCACCAGTACGCAGCAGGCGATTAAAACCGTTTTCCATACGTTGATTCTCATATCCTTATCCTTTCCACATATCGCCGTTAATTTCGATTAATTCTGTTTCCAAATCCCCGACGGCCGTGCCTCCGTTGCCGCTGGTGTCATCAGATTGAGCCCCCGACAACTCATTCTGTATATTATCTATTTCCGCCTTCAGCACGGTTACATCAGCGTCATCCGCACCTTCCCAGACCCGTGACGGTATTAATACTGACTTTGCAACTACTCTGGCTTGTTGGCTGTTGGGCGGGTTGCCATATCGCATCAGGACCAGGGCTGATACCACAATCACCGCCGCCGCGACAGCCGCACCCAGTATCCTTCTCTGGAATATAACCGTTCGCCGTCGTCTTACCGCGACCACGACGTTTTTCTTCACCTCGGCGAGTACCCGTTCATCCGGCTGAGGCGCCGAATACGCCCCCAGAATTTCTTCACCCTTTTCTATATCCTCAGCCGTCTGCCGGGCTGCCGCCTCATCCATAAAGCCGGCCAGCAACTCTCTCAAATTTTCATTCGCTGAATTATTCATATATGGTTATCCCATCAACTCCCGCAATCTCTTTAACCCGCGGTGCACCTTCGATAATATCGTCCCTATCGGCTCCCGCCGCGATTCCGCGATTTCCCTGAACGACATCTGCGAGTAAAATCTCATCATTACCAGTTCCCGCACATCACTGTCCAATTCCCCCAGCGCCTTTTGCATCTTGTCGGCGTCGCCGTCATATCCGCTTGCGACACCCGACGATTGCGACTTTATCCTTCGGCTGTGCTCGTCCAGCAATCGCGTTTGTCGCTGCTTGAATCGCAAATGGTCGTGAAAGATATTCGACGCCATCGTGAATATCCACCCATCGAAGCTGCCGCCGCGGTAAGTGCCTATCTTTTCCACTAACTTTACAAATAGCTCGCTCAGCAATTCATCGCTTAAATCCCTGCTGCCGGTCAAGCGGTAAAAATATCCGAAACATCGCCTGCCATACATATCGACGAGTTGCGTAAAGCATCCCTCGTCGCCTTTGTTACATCCTATAATTACCCGGTCTATATCACGCTGCGCCATAATTGGCCATTTTTCACATATTTAGACGTATCTGCCCGACTGTTTATTGCATTTACACGCCGAAACGCTATACTTATACCCTGATTATGGCTATTACTGAAGTAAAACAATCCCCCAAAAACACCTGGGCTGCCAAACTCAAGCGGACTGTAACCGCTTTTTTGCCCGTCTCAAAAACCCGCCGGGGCCAGTGCCTCCGCTGCGGCGCCTGCTGCAAGCTCCCGAATGTCTGCCCCTGGCTTCGATTTGACGCTCAAGGCAAGTCGTTCTGTATAATTTACCCCATCCGCCCCCTGAACTGCCGAAAATACCCGAGGACCAAATCTGAACATATCACCACCTCCGCCTGCGGTATTCGCTTCGATAAATAATCACTCGTTAATTGGAAATCCGCAATCCTTTTAGATTTCCGGCTTCTTCTCGCCATCTTCACCGGGTTGGCTCTCCGGCGGCTCCTCTTCGTCAATCTTCCACTTATCGCTTTCGTCGATGTCGTTTATTTCCCTCTCGACGTATTTCATCATTTTCCGCTGTATCGGCTCCATCTCTTTTTGCCATCGCAGCATACTCTGATAGCTGACCAGCAGCATATCCAGCCGAATCAATTGCCACTTCGCGACACACTCCGGCTCCTTGATATTCGAGAACGGGTCGCACTTGAACGCCCGCCGACCGTCCGGCCCAACCTCGCATAGCTCGCACTGCGTACATTGAATCATCGCTATATCTCCTGTAGCCTCAGACAAAGATTATGTATATAAACCAATTTGCACTTTGACTTCTCGGTGCTTTTCTTATATTATCAAACGCCCAATATAATAAACAGAGCAATTTTTAATTGTCTTTAGGTTGGATTGACGGAGTAAGTATAGTATGGCAAAACCAAGACGCAGGCGCAAAATCGGAAGCAAAAAGCGCCACCAGAAGTGGAAAATTCGCCACAAGATAAGCTGGTAAGCTTATTGCTATCCGCTTTCGGCAATTAAGCACACTCAATAGCGGTCTAAAAAATGAAGCATTTTACCGTTACCTTTCAGCCCGACGGTAGAGAGATTTCCATTCACCCCGGTGCGACGCTGTTGGAAGCCGCGGGGTTGGCGGATATTGTTCTCAATACCGTATGCGGAGAGAAGGGCACCTGCCGTAAATGCGCCGTAATCTTGCAGCCGGGAGGCGAGACTGTCCTTGCCTGCCAGCATCGCATTACCGAAAACCTTACTGTCTTCGTCCCCCCCGATTCCCGGTTCGCGGAACACAAAATTCTCACCGAAGGTGCCGGGCGCAAAGACGCCGCCGAGCCGGATATTTACAAAAAGTATCTGCCTGCTGCCGGCAACCGCTCCATACTCGGTCTGGCAGTCGATATCGGCACCACGACCATCGTCGTCAAACTAATCGATATGAAAACAGGCCGACTCCTCGCGACCTCCGCGACCCTTAACCCGCAAACCAAATTCGGCGATGACGTAATATCAAGAATCGGCTATGCCCAGACCGAGAAAAAACTAAAAGAGCTAAGCTCGCTGATTGTCGGTCGCCTTAACGACCTCATCATCGATTGCTGCAGCCAGGCCACAGCCCAAAGCAGTGACATATACGAAACGTGCGTCGTCGGCAATACCACAATGCACCACATATTCCTGCGATTGCCCATAACGCAACTCGGCGAGGCGCCATATAAGGCGTTTTCACTCGATGCAAAAGATTCGCCTCCCACCGCTCTGGGCCTTGGCGTCAATCCCGTAGGCAACGTTCACACCGTCGCCAATATTGCCGGATTTGTCGGCGCCGATACAACAGCGGTCGCGCTGGCGACATCTCTTGATTCCGCAGACCAGATAACGCTCGTAATCGACATAGGCACCAATGGCGAAGTCATCCTCGGCACAAAAGATAAACTTCTCGCCGCGAGTTGTGCCGCAGGACCCGCTTTTGAAGGCGCACGAATCGCCTGCGGTTCAAGGGCTGCCGAAGGCGCAATCGAGGCCGTCGTTCTTGACAAACACAACATCGTTATCGATGTGATAGGGGGGGGCAGGCCCGTTTCGATTTGCGGCTCAGGCCTTATCGATGCCGTCGCCGTCCTGCTCGATTTGGGCGTAATCGACTTCACGGGCCGGTTCAAACTCGATGCGCATTTGCCCTCATCGCTTGCCAGCCGATTAACCAAAATGAGCCATAAACATTCCGAGGGTAAAGACGAATGGCCCGCCTTCGTCCTCGCTTACAATGGCCATACTCCCGCAGTGTATCTGACCCAGCAGGATATCCGCGAGGTCCAGCTCGCCAAGGCCGCCATCCGCGCCGGGGTACATCTCCTTCAGCATCGTTTTTCGGTCGCCGATGCCGACATAAAGCAAATCTTCCTCGCCGGCGCATTTGGCAATTATATCCGCCGGCAATCCGCTCTCCGCGTCGGCCTTTTGCCAAATGTCCCCGTCGACCGCATCCACTCCGTCGGCAACGCCGCATCTTCAGGCGCTCAGCTTATTCTTGTCAGTTCTCGCTGCCGAACCCTCGCCGCAGACCTTGCCAGTAAAATTGAATACGTCGAAATAGCCAACGAACCCCTCTTCCAGTCCACCTTCGCTGATTCTATGCTTTTTTGAAATGCCCCGGGGTTTCAAATCTGAAATGTGCAGTCCTCAGTATCTTCGCGATTCCACGGTCAAAACCGAATCACGTTGGCGCCCCAGGTAAGTCCTGCGCCGAAGGCGACAAGAATGACTACGTCGCCGCGTTTGATTTTGCCCTCGCGGATAACCTGGTCGAAAGCCAGCGGAACCGATGCAGCGGACGTGTTGCCGTATTCGTTAATGTTGATGAAGATTTTGTCGTCAGGTATTTCCAGTCGTTTGGCGGCGGATTCGATGATTCTTGCGTTCATCTGATGTGAAACAATCATTTTAACGTCATCAAGCGTGAGATTGCATTTTTCGAGACACTCCATTACCGTTTCGACGATTCTCCGCACCGCCTGCTGATAAACCTCCCGCCCCCTGATTTCCATATAAATTTTATTCGGGTCATCCAAAGGCCTGCTCACGGGATTTCGCGAGCCGTATGCCTGGCAATTCAACGCCTCCCACGAGCTGCCGTCCGCGTACATCGTGCTGTAAATGACCCCGCTTTGCACTTCGTCTTTTTTCCTCGGCTTGCCCTCAAGCACCACCGCTCCGGCCCCGTCGCCGAAAAGGATACAACTCGTGCGGTCCTTGTAGTTGGCGATTTTGGTCAGCGTCTCCGCCCCGATTACAAGGGCGTTTCGCAGCCGGCCGTTTTCGATAAACTGCTGCGCTATGGAAACCCCGTATATGAACCCGCTGCACGCTGCCATCAGGTCGAACGCCCAGGCGTTATTAGCACCGAGATTCTGCTGCACAAAACACGCCGTGGATGGGAACACCATTTCGGGAGTAATTGTCGCGACGATGATAAGCTCTATTTGCTCCGGCTTTAGTCCTGCCGTCGCCAGCGCCTTTTTAGCCGCCTCCGTCGCCAGCTGCGCCGTGCTTTCATCCTTGCCGCAGACGTGCCGCCGTTCAATTCCCGTCCGCGTCTTAATCCATTCATCCGAGGTTTCGACCATTTTGGCGAAGTCTTCGTTAGTCAGAATTCCGGCTGGCGCATACGAACCGTGTCCAGCAATAACCGCGATGAAATCCGACTGGTGCGACTCAATCGACTTGTTCATCCTTGACCCTTAATACAGCATCCTCCGGCTCAGCGTTTTGTCCTTCATCGACTATACTGCTGGCCAAGAGGTATTTAGCGATTTTATCGTTTATCCCTACGCTGTGATATTTTTTTGCCGCCATTATGGCGTTTCTTATCGTCCTGCTTTCGCTTGCCCCGTGGCAGATAAGCGCAGTCCCGTTTATGCCCAGAAGTAATGCGCCTCCGTATTCGTGATAGTCATGTTTTTTGAAGAATCGTTTCATTACCCCTTTGAACATCGGCCCGATTATCAGTCGGAATTTATGCGTTATAATTTCCTGTTTTATCGCCTTGACAAGCCCCTCGACAAGCCCTTCGGTCAGCTTCAAGATGACGTTTCCCACAAATCCTTCGCATATTGCCACGTCGCAGACGCCCTTGAAGATATCCCGGCCCTCGATGTTCCCGATGAAATTGATTTTCGGGTCCTGTTTTATGAGTCCGCGTGCCTTTTTGACTACTTCGTTACCTTTGGCGTCCTCTTCGCCGATGCTCATCAGCCCCACCCTTGGGTTCTGTATCCCGAACAGCTCCCGTGCGTATATCGAAGACATAACCGCATACTGGTAAAGATTGATTGGCTTGCAGGCGATATTGGCCCCGACGTCGCAAATGGTAACGGGGCCTTCGAAGGTCGGGAATACCACGGCTATTCCGGGGCGATTGACGCTCTGGAGATTACGCATACGCATCTGGAAGGCCGCGACGCAGGCGCCGGTGTTGCCGGCGGAAATTACGGCGTCAGCCCTGCCAAGTTTGCTTAATTTGGCAAGAATCGATATTGAACTGCGGGGTTTCTTTCGCAAGGAATCGATAGGGGGGTCGTCCATACCAATAACATCAGGTGCGTGAACAACCGTCAGGACTGCCCGATGAAAGCGTTGTGCCCGCAGCTTTGGCTCAATAACCTCTTTGGGGCCGACAAGGATGACCTCGTCGCCCTTCTCAAGCAATTCAAGTGCCTCAACCGCGCCGGAGATAATGGCATCGGGTGCTTTATCACCGCCCATTGCGTCGATAGCGATACGCATCTGGCGTTACCTCTTCTTTTTTTCGGTCTGTTCTGCGACTTTCAGGGTGATATTGGAATTGAGGTAGCCGCATTTCTCGCACGCGGCGTGCGGGAGCTTTGCCTGGCCGCACTTCGGGCATACCGTGTAATTCACCGGCTTCAGGGCATGATGTGACCTGCGCGAGTGAGTCCTGCTTTTACTTATCTTTTTTATTGGTAGCATTAACCGGTACTCCAAAAATTGCTTCTGATTTAAGCTGCTACGGTTGAAACGAGAATAGATAATTTACCGCAGGTGATTTGTCAAGACGATTTTGTTGTTTTTACGGCATATCCCGCCATGGACGCTGTGATATCGGGTATTTCTTGACAGGCCTGTCTTTTTCTGCGATAAAACCGGCGGTTTTGAAACCTGAACAGCCAACGAGATACTAATCGCTAAGGACGAAATGATGAAAACAGCATTTTTATTCCCGGGCCAAGGCGCGCAATTTATCGGGATGGGCAAGGATGTCGCGGGCGCCTTTCCAGCCGCAAAAAGCATATTCGACGCTGCCAATAAGATATTAAGCTTCGATATCGCCAAAATCTGCTTCGAGGGGCCTGCTGAGACGCTTAACACGACGACGACATCACAGCCGGCTATTTTCACGGTTTCGGCGGCGATTCTGGAAATTTTTCGAACAGGCGAAAAGACAAAAAATATCACCGCGGACGTAACAGCCGGCCTGAGTATGGGCGAATACACCGCTCTTTATGCGGCGGGGTTGCTTAGTTTTGAGGACGGTTTGAAATTGGTCAAAAAGCGTGGCGAGGCGATGCAGGCCGCAGCGGATAAAAGCAAAGGCGGTATGGTCGCAATAATCGGCCTTGATGAGGAAAAGACCAAAGCCCTTTGCGCCGAAGCGAGGCAAGGTGATTTACTGGAAGGCGTCAATTTTAATTGCCCCGGTCAAATCGCGATAAGCGGCACGAAACCGGCCTGTGAGCGTGCGGAAAAATTAGCGGAAAAATACGGCGCAATGAAGGCCATCCAGCTGGAGGTCGCGGGGGCGTTTCATACGTCGATGATGTCCCCGGCGGCAGATGCGCTTAGCCAGGCGCTTGCCCAGACCAATATCAAAAACCCCGCCCAGCCGAAAGTTATTGCCAATATCACAGCCGATTACTACATAAGCGCAAACCAGATTCGCGAATCACTGGCAAAGCAGCTTGTTCAGCCGATATACTGGCAAAAATGCGTCGAGCGATTGATAGCCGACGGCGTTGAGACGTTTTACGAAATAGGCCCCGGCAAGGTACTCACCGGCCTGATGAAACGCATTCACCGCAGGGCAAACATAATTAACGTCTCTTCCGCGGCAGCAATTAACGAATTGTAAGGAGAACGATTATGAAACCGGCAACAACCATCACGGCGATATTCCTGCTGATTGTTTCAATAGTTCATTTGCTCCGGCTGATTTTGCAGGTGAAGGTTACCACTAATCTTTTTGAAGTTCCGATGTGGATGAGCGTCCCGGCGTGCATTGTTACAGCCGGCCTGGCAGTCTGGCTCTGGAAAGAAAATAAAAAATAACAACACCTTTTGCTGTTCGCTGCCAGTTAACTACCGGCTTGCATCATGTCCGAAAACTAATATACTTGCCCAAAACGATTAACATTTCGTAATCTGGAGAAATTTAGGATGTCTGAAAAAAGATTAGCGGTAGTAACGGGCGCTGCCAGAGGAATCGGCAGGGCAATCGTATTGGAACTTTTGAAGCAGGGGCGTATCGTCGCGGGATTAGACCTCAACGCGGTGCAGCTTGAGGAACTTGTGGCCGTATGCAAACAGCAGGGACACGAGGTCATTACCAAGTGCATCGATATTACAAATTCCGAAAAGCTCACCGAGGTGCTCGAAGAATTAGCCAACCAGTTTGGCGGGATAGGCATTTTGGTCAACAACGCGGGCATTACGCGCGATAAGCTGATGATTCAGATGGACGACGAGGATTTCGACAAGGTGATAAACGTAAATCTTCGCGCGGCCTTCGTGGCGACACGGGTGGCAGCCAGGTCGATGATTCGTAACAAATTCGGCAGAATTGTCAGTATCAGCTCCGTCGCCGGCGTCATAGGCCAGGCGGGCTCCACAAACTATGCTGCCAGCAAGGCGGGCCTGATTGGTATGACCAAATCAATCGCCCGCGAAGTCGGCAAAAAAAACGTTACCGCCAACTGTATCGCCCCGGGTTTCATCCAGACGGATATGACGGCTGTCCTGCCCGATGTGGTAAAGGAGGGCGCGATGGCATTCATACCCGTAAAGCGGTTCGGCAATGTCGAGGATGTCGCAAGGGCGGTGGCATTTTTAGCTTCCGACGACTCCGGCTACATCACGGGCCAGGTCCTCGGCGTCGATGGCGGTATGGCGATGTAGTTTTGAGTGTTTGGTTTTGTCCGTCAAACGAAAGGCGGCTAAAAGTTTTTAGTTTGATTCGGATTGCGGGTGTTCTTGGTTATGCGTCCGGACAACAAAAACTGGGATGTTAATGGCGTGGCGGACGCTGTCAACAGTTTCGCCATATATGATATCGCCCATAAGACGATGGCCGTGGGAGCCGAGCACTAAAAGGTCAAAGCCGTTCGCCTTGACGGATTTGACAAGCTCCTCGACCGGTCGGCCGAATCGCAAATCGGTGTTTACCTTGAAATCCCTCTCCGCGATTTCTTCCGCCAATCGTTCGAGATACGCCTGGTCATTTGTGCTGTGCAAACTTTCGCTTTCGTTGCCATAAACCGTTACGCCGGGGGTATCAACGATGTGGACGAGGGTAATGCTGGCGTCGTGGCTTGTGGCGAGGGTGATAGCAGCAGAGATGATTTTGGCGTCTCCATCGGTGTGCTCAAGGGCAACGCCTATATGCTTGATGACCATAGGCCTGATTTGTTTCGCTAACCTCTCGCCGGCTTCACCGTCCGCTGTTGTCCACGCAATACCTTTGCGGAACAGGGGCAAAAACGTGATAAAGCCAAGCGCGCCAACCAGCAAAAGAACAAGGGGGGCAAGGACCACCCACAGCCAGGGCGACGTGCCGCACCAGACCATTAGTTCGTCGTAAACTAATTTTAGATTCAAGGCCACGATAATGGCTGCGACAATCCAGACGGCAATTTTTACAAACAGGTTATTAGCGAACGTGCACATTTTCTTTTTATCGGAGGTAAAGTGGATAAGTGGGATAACAGCAAAGGGCAGTTGCAAGCTGAGCACGACCTGCGAAAAAATCAAAAGCCGATATGTTCCCGCGTCACCCGCTATGGCGATTACGATAATCGCCGGCACAAGGGCGATACCGCGAGTCAGCATCCTTCGCAGCCAGGGACGCACTTTAATGTTCAGGAAGCCCTCCATAACAATCTGCCCTGAAATTGTGCTGGTTAGCGTGGAGCTTTGACCCGAGGCAATCAGGGCAATCGCGAAGGCGATGGGGGCGATTTTGCTGCCTAAAATAGTATCTAATAAGCTGTGTGCCTGCTGAATCTGGGTAACTTCGATGCCCCTGCTGTAGAAATTGGCGGCGGCCATAATCAAGATAGCCGCGTTGACAAAAAATGCCAGATTCAAAGCCACCATTGAATCCATAAAATTGAAACTGCAGGCCTGAACCCTGCCAATGAAGGTTTTGGATATCCGGCGTGACTGCACCAAACAGGAGTGCAGGTAGAGGTTGTGAGGCATCACCGTCGCCCCAATTATACCGACGGCGATGTATAAGCTTTGGGAATTCAAACTGGGTTTAAATCCCGCGGCGATGCCCGACCACTCCGGCTTCGCGAGAAATACCTCGAATATGAAACATCCGCCTATGACGGCAACGAGTGTTACGATAAATGCCTCCATTTTGCGGACGCCTAATCGCAGCAATATCAAAAACAGGAACGTATCTCCCGCGGTTACCAAACAACCCCAAAGCAGGGGCAAGCCGAACAACAGGTTCAATCCGATGATGGTTCCCAGCGCCTCGGCCAAATCGGTCGCAGCAATGGCAATCTCTGCCAGCAGCCACAAAAAGATGTTGAAGTGTCTTGGATATTCTCGTCGGCAGCCCTGCGCCAAGTCAAGGCCCGTAACAACCCCCAGCCGGGCGGCAAGGGTCTGAAGCAGGAACGCCATAAGATTAGACATCAGAAGGACCCAGATAAGCGTGTATCCGAATCGGGCTCCTCCCTCGATATCCGTGGCCCAGTTGCCCGGGTCCATATAGCCGACGCTGACTAAGTAAGCAGGCCCGATAAAGGCAAAAAGGCGACGTAGCCAACCCCGTTTCCTGACGTCTATGGAGTCAGCAAAGTGATTGCTCGCCTGGTTGTTCGTATTGAGATTATCCATATTAACGCTATTTGGCTTATTTTGACTTTTCCCGCTCAAATCGCAAGGGTAAAACAGCAGATTTACCCTGAAGGCGCCCCTTGGTAGTTGATATCAGCCGACCGTTATACATTATCTGTCGGGAGCTTTTTCCAAAAATTTTCAAAAAAATGGTTGTCGGTAACCTATCTGGTCGTTAATATACCACCCGACCGTCATTGGATGGCGCAGCGTTGACGTCAGAATCCGCTGGTGGACAATTTATGTAAATATGTTGTTTATTGGAGGAATACCAAGTGAGTGCTGATATGGATGTCCAGGCAGTAGAGCAAAAAGTTGTTGATATAATTAGCGAGCAAATGGGCGTTGATAAGGCGGAGATCAGCCGCGAAACTTCCTTCATAAACGACCTGAATGCCGACTCGCTGGATACAGTGGAACTGGTAATGGAATTCGAGGACGAGTTCGGGATGAGTATCCCGGATGAGGAAGCTGAGAAGATACAGACGGTTGGGGCGGCGGTTGACTACATCGTTAATGCGGCAAGGGCGGCAAAGAAGAAATAGCAGCAAATGAGCAGACGACGAGTAGTCATCACGGGCCTGGGCTGTATTACGGCCTTGGGGGAAACCGCTGGCGTGTTTTTCGAGGCACTTTGCCAGGGTAAAAGCGGCATTGCGACAATAGAGTCGTTCGACACCAGTGCGTACCCGGTTCATTTCGGTGGGGAAGTCAAGCAATTCGATGTTACCAAGTATATCGAAATCCGCGAAAGCAAGCGGATGGACCGATTTTCCCAGTTTGCGGTAGCAGCAGCCAGCCAGGCGGTAACGGACAGCGGGCTGGACTTCAGCAAGGAAGACCCATACCGGATGGGCGCGATAGTAGCGACGGGAATCGGCGGGATAAAAGAGATAGAGGAACAGCATCTTGTGCTTTTGAAAAAGGCGCCGATGAGGATTTCGCCTTTTACGGTTCCCCGGCTTATGGCCAATGCGGCGGCGGGCAATATCGCGATACGATACGGTCTGCGCGGGCCGAATTTCTGCGTCGTCAGCGCCTGTGCCAGCAGCAATCACGCAATTGGTGAGGCATTTTGCAATATTGTGTCGGGTCGCAGTGACGTTGTGATAACGGGTGGAACGGAGGCGGCAATGACGCCACTCGGCCTGGCGAGTTTCTGCGCGGCAAGGTCGCTGAGTTTGCGAAACGATAATCCGGCCGCGGCGTCGAGGCCCTTTGACAGGGACAGGGACGGGTTTGTGCTCGCGGAAGGCGCGGGCATTCTGGTGCTGGAAGAGTACGAACACGCGAAGAAACGCGGGGCAGTGATATACGCGGAGGTGCTGGGATATGGGGCGACGGACGACGGGAATCATATAACGGCGCCGTTGCCGGATGGGGCGGGTGCGGCAAAGGCGATGGAGTTTGCGCTTAAGGATGCACAATTGTCGCCTGAGAAGGTCGATTACGTCAATGCCCACGGGACGGGGACGGAGTTGAACGATATCGCGGAAAGTTCTGCCATCAGGGCGGTGCTGGGACCTCACGCGTATAAAGTGATGGTCAGCTCGACAAAGGGCGCACACGGCCATTTGCTGGGGGCAAGCGCTGCAATTGAAATGGTTGTATGTGCTGAGGTGATCAAGAATTTGGTAGTTCCGCCGACGCTTAACCTGGAGAACGTGGACGAGCGTTGCAACGCAAAGATGGATTTCGTGCCTTTGAAAGCCAAAGAACGTAAAGTCGGCGTCGCGATGAGCAATTCGTTCGGCTTCGGCGGGCACAACGCCTGCGTGGTAGTCGGAAAGGTCAGTTGATAGTCGTTAGTATTTAGTGGTTCGAGGAGGGGGTTCGAAATTTTCCGCTTTCGATTTCCTTCTGATAATTCCGGCCAAAAAAGCTTCGAGCGCCAACTGAAAATCGTGGTATTTCAACTCAGATTTGGTATCGTATTGGAAATGAGGTTAAGGATATGGCTGAGGAATTTCCAGCTTAATGTATTATAGCTGATTTTTTTGGGCAATATCATGCATAACTATTCCGCCTTTGTGGCTGTATTAGTTGTTATTGTCGTTATAACCATATACCGTTTCTACGCCTCCAATAAGCGCCTAAATGAACTCGCCGGCTGGGCATTGAGTAAGGGCCTCCTCTTCAACCATGGAAAGGATAGTTTTTTTGATTCTAAATATTCCAACTTCAACTGTCTGCAAAAGGGCGACAGCCGCTATGCCTATAATATAATGACGGGCACTCTCGCCGGCCGGGAGTTTATCGGCTGCGACTATCATTACGCAACCGGTTCAGGTAAAAGCAGACAGGAACACAATATGTCGCTGGTCATTGTCAAAAGCCCCATATTGCTCGAACCACTTTTTATCCGGCCGGAAAACTTCTTCGACAAGCTCACCGAATTCGTCGGCTTTAACGATATCGATTTCGAATCCGCTGAATTCAGCAAAAAGTTTTATGTCAAGAGCCCGGATAAAAAATGGGCCTACGACATTATTCACCCGCGGATGATGGAATTTCTGCTTGCCTCGCCGATGTTTTCGATACAGTTTGATTTGCTGTCTATAATCGTATATCGCGACACAAGGTTTTCACCCGAGGAATTCGAAGATGCCGCAAATTTGGTAAACGGCATCTTCGAACGCATACCGGACTACGTAATCCAGAATAAAAAGCTGCGGTCAGTATAAGGAATTTAATTATGGAACAGCACATCGGATTGATAATTGTAATCGCAGTCATCGTTTTGCCGATTATCTGGGTCATCGTTACATACAACAACCTTGTCAAGCTCAGGTTGCTCTGTTCGAACGCGTGGTCCCAGATTGATACCGAACTCAAACGCCGATACGACCTCATTCCCAACCTCGTTGAAGTTGTCAGGGGCTATGCCGGGTACGAACGCGATGTTTTACAGACAGTTACCGAGGCCCGGGCAAAGGCCGTCGCCTCGACAGGCTCGCCGGCATCGCAGGCAAGTGACGAAAACGGCCTTATCCTTTCGCTGCGTCAGCTCTTTGGCGTCGTGGAAAAGTATCCCGACCTCAAGGCATCACAGCAGTTTTTGAAACTGCAGTCCGAGCTTGTTAACACCGAGGACCGCATCCAGGCCGCCCGACGTTTCTACAACGGCAACGTGCGAGACTTCAATACAATGATACAGTCATTCCCATCAAATCTCATAGCGGGCGTCTTTGGATTTAAGCCCCAGGAGTTTTTCGATATCGAAGATACGGGCCTGCGAAATGTCCCGGCGGTTTCTTTTGACAAATAAAGAAACTGGTGCAGCAATCGCTGATCTGATTTCCCTTGTTCGTTGCCGCACAAAGGATAAAATACATTTGCTTTTTTTCGGGAGGGGCAAGGGGTATAGGGTCAGCCGGGGCTTATGGCGAAAAAAAAGTTGACCGAACACCGGTTATCTGTTGTGGAAGTGGAGCGCCGTAAAAAGCGGGTAACGCTGCTCATATACATCGCGCTTGCGGCAGCCACAGTTGTTGCATACGAGCCGATAAGGCACAATGGTTTTGTCGGATACGACGATAACGAATACATAGTAAAAAACCCGCACCTCACCGGCGGAATAACACAACAATCGATAATGTGGGCGTTCACGAAGCCATACGCATCAAACTGGCATCCCCTGACATGGATTAGTCATATACTGGATTGTCAGTTTTTTGGGCTGAACCCACTGGGGCATCATCTTGTCAGCGTCCTGCTTCATATCACCAACTCGCTGCTGCTTTTCTGGATTCTCACGAACATCACGGATTCGACAAGCTCACCGCAGGCCGGGGCAATCTGGGCAAGCGCATTTGTGGCGGCGGTCTTCGCAGTGCATCCGGTGCAGGTGGAGTCGGTCGCTTGGGCGGCAGAGCGAAAAACGGTGCTTAGCGGCCTGTTTTGGCTGCTCACGATGGCTGCGTATGTGCGTTATGCGAGACAGCCGGCGTTCGGACGATACATATTGGTGCTGCTGGTTTTCGGCCTGTGTATTATGACTAAGCCGATTGTTGTTACGCTTCCATTAGTATTGCTTCTGCTGGATTACTGGCCTCTTGAACGGGTTAGATGGGGACAATCTATCGGAGCCGCGTCTAAATCGGCGAAATGGCTGATAGCAGAAAAAATTCCCCTGTTGGCGATGTCGGCGTTTTTGAGCGTGATGACATTCGCCTCACAAAAAAGCGGCGGGGCGATGTCCACGACGGAGAATATGCCCTTGGATTACCGAATCGCCAATATATTCCTTTCCTATATAAAGTACATTGGCAAAATGATATGGCCGAGCCGATTGGCTGTATATCACCCGCATCCCCGCACGGGTTTTTCGGATGTCGCGGTAGTGATATGCGCACTGCTATTTGTTCTGATAACCGTCTTTAGCATTTATATGGGCCGTCGTAAAAGATATGTCGCGGTCGGCTGGCTGTGGTACGTCGGGACCCTTGTGCCGATGATAGGGCTGGTCCAGGTGGGTGCGCAGGCAATAGCATACAGGTATATGTACCTGTCGATGCTGGGCCTGTTGATTATCGTCGCCTGGGCCGTCAAAGACCTCGTTGCCAATCGGTTTCGCTGGAAAGTTGTCGCGGCGGTATCGGCGATAGTCGTGCTGTCCGCCTTTGTCATCCTTACGCGGATACAGGTCAGGCATTGGCAGAATACGATAACGTTGTTTGAGCACACTCTGAATGTTACTAAGGATAACGCGGCGGCGGAACACAACTATGGATACGCGTTGTCCGAGGCGGGCCGACTTGATGAGGCAGCAATACATCTGAACAGGGCGGTCCAGCTTGTTCCGATATTTGTTGAGGCAAGAAACAACCTCGGCAAGCTTTACTTAAAGCAGGGTAAAATCAATGAGGCAATCGACTGTTTTACTGAGCTTGCAAAGCGCAAAGATGCCCCCGCGGAAGTGCACTACAATTTGGCATCGGCATTGCTTATGCAAAAGAGATATGACGAGGCCATAAAACACCTTGCCATAGTGCTGGAACTGGACCCTGACTATGCTCACGCTCCCAGCGCGATGGCGGTTGCGTTAATGTCGGCAGGCAGGACCGACGAGGCGATTGCCTGCTTTAATAAGTACCTGCGACTAAACGAGAATTCCGCGGAGCTGCATTACAATCTGGCAGTTGCGATGGTGATGCAGAAGAATTACGACGAGGCAATAAGACATTTTACCAGGGTCACAGAACTGGACCCCAACAATGCAGGCGCTCTTAACGGCCTGGCGCGGGTGTTGGATACTTTGGCTATTACTTATGCCGAGGCGGGCAAATTCGACGACGCGAAGATAACGGCAGAGAAGGCGTTGAACATCGCAAAAACGGCTGGACAGGCGGAACTCGCCCGTGAAATCGATAGTCGGCTGCAACTTTACAAAAAAGGTTTGCCGTATCAGGGTAAGTAATCTTCGGCTATACTATTTGGCTTTTGGAGTTTCGAGAATGGCGGAGATATTTGATGTAGTTATAATCGGTTCAGGACCGGGCGGATATTACGCGGCGATTCGCTGCGCACAAAAAGGGGCAACGGTCGCCATTATCGAAAAGGCCGAGACAGGCGGGACATGCTTGAATCGCGGCTGTATTCCCTCAAAGGCGCTTCTTGCCTCCGCTGAGGTTCTTTTGCAGGCGAAAAACGCCGGCGGTATGGGCGTTGACGTTACCGGCATCTCGCCCAACTGGGTGAAAATGCAGCAGCGAAAAGACGCAATCGTCGCCGGCTCCAGAAAAGGCCTGACCGGTCTTTTGCAGGCAAACAAAATTAAGATGTTTGCGGGAACAGCTATTATTTCTTCGCCAAAAGCAGTCGTCGTTAAAAGCCAAACGGGGCAAATAGAAATCAACGCGACAAAAGGAATCATAATCGCTACCGGTTCAATCCCGGTTGAAATCCCGGCATTCCCATTCGACGGCCAAACCGTCATCAGCAGCACAGAGGCATTATCCTTGCAGGCAATTCCAGCTTCGATGGTGATTGTGGGGGGCGGCATAATCGGCTGCGAGCTTGCCTGCGTTTACGCTGCCGTCGGAACAAAAGTTACTATCGTCGAGGCCCTTGAACGAATCATCAGCACCGAAGATAAATGGGTCAGCCAGTTACTCGAACGCGAATTCAAAAAACTCGGTATCGCCGTTTTGACCGGCCAGAAAGTAACTTCAGTCGATGCATCGACAGGAATTGCCAAAGTCGCCATCGATGGCGGACAATCAATCGAAGCTGAAAAGGTCCTCGTATCAGTCGGCAGAAGGGCTGTTTGCGACAAGCAGACAATCGACAATCTGAAATTGCAAACCAATGGCCCGGCGATAAAGGTCAACGACAGGATGCAAACCAGTGTCCCCGGCGTTTATGCGATTGGCGACGTGGTAGGTACGACGTATCTGGCGCACGGCGCATTCGCGGAAGCGGAGGTCGCCGCGGAAAATGTCTCCGGAGGCGATTCTAAAATAGGTGACTATTTGCTTATTCCCAGGGCCGTCTATACATTCCCCGAAATCGCCTCGGTGGGCAAATCCGAAGACAGGTGCGCAAAAGAGGGTATCGAGATTGCCGTCGGCAGGGGGTTCTTCAGGGCCAACGGCAGAAGTATCGCGCACAACGAAACCACGGGCGAAATCAGGGTCGTTCGTGAAAAGGCAAGCGATAAGATATTAGGCGTTACAATGGTTGGTGCAAACGTTACCGAGTTTGTCTCCGCCGCCCGTCTTATTATTGGCTCAACCGAAAAGTTCAATGCCGTCAGCTTCCCGCACCCGACCGTTTCCGAGGTTCTCAAAGAGGCGTGGGAAGACGCTTTTGGTCTCAGTATTCATCAACCTCCTCGTCAAATTTAGCCCCCGCTTTATTGGGGAGGCTGAAAGCCGACCGTCGGTAAAATATGTTGCGGAAAGGGCGATTTCCCGATAGAATACCGTATATCTGTAGTTTGGCGGCGTACCCAAGTGGCCTAAGGGGACGGTTTGCAAAACCGTTATTCGTGGGTTCGAATCCCACCGCCGCCTTGTTCTGTTTTAGTCAACCCCGGCCGCACTAAAATCCCCGCAAGCCATAGCATCAAATGCCATGAAAATTGCAAAAAACCACTTGACAATTCCGCCAAAGAAGATAATATTGTTCGTTGTCCATTACGTAACAAATACGTTGGAGGCCAACGAAAAGGATGTTAGAAGGCCAAAAACAACAATGGGCAGAGGAACACGCCCGCCGAATTCAGAAGAGATTTGAGCAGTGGCAGCAGCCGCTCGGTATCAACGGACAGGAGTATGCCAAATATCTCAGGATTGAGCTGATTCGGTGCTGTGACGACCCGTTGCTCAAAGAACTGATTGAGTCGATGTCGCAGTGATGCCTGCCTCTTTCGACTGTGCTCAAGACAGGTGACTCGGCGTTACCACAGAGAGAGGGGAATTTCTGTTTGTTTCGCTCTGGACCCCCTTTAAAACCAACCAATCCTGACGGTATAACTTATTCTGGCCCCCCAAAAACAGGCAAAATAGCAAAATTTTGCTTGACACCGCCCGTCAATATAGGTAAGATGAGTATGCTTGTGAATCTCGATGTGGTATCTACTACTGAAAAGTGAAGAATCGGTGTCGGGCTTGTCGGCTGGATTAAAAGACGCCGAATGCTTTAATAGAAATCAACTGTAATCTTCACTGGGGCTTGCAGGAAGAAGAGACCTGCAAGTCCTTGTTTTTTCACGCTACAATTTTTGTTTTCAATCTGCGCTTCGGGGGTTAATCTATAAGCAGAATTATGAAGGTGGATATTGCAAATAGCGTCTTGGAGCTGCTCGATGGTGACATTACCGAAATGGACACCGACGCAATCGTCAACGCGGCCAACGCCCAATTGGTTCTCGGCGGGGGGGTAGCGGGTGCGATAAGACAAAAAGGCGGGCTGGCGATTCAGCAGGAGTGCGATAAAATCGGCGGGACATTCGTCGGCGGGGCGGTTATTACCACAAGCGGCAAATTAAAGGCCAAATACGTCATTCACGCTGTTGGCCCCCGAATGGGTGAAGGTGATGAAGACGAGAAGCTCAAAAACGCGACGCTCAATTCGCTCAAACTCGCTGATAAGCATAATCTCAAGAGCATATCATTTCCCGCCATAAGCGCAGGAATCTTCGGCTTTCCTATGGACCGATGCGCCGAGATAATGCTGCGAACGACTATTGATTATCTGAAGGCCAAAACAGGATTGAAAAAAGTCGTATTTTGCCTCTTCGGCAAGGAGAGCTACGCCGTCTTCGAGAGACAACTTGGCCGGGAAATTGCGCAATGAGGTCTTGCCGCAGATTAAGCAATAGGAGTTAAAAGCAGCAGGGATGGGACCTAAGGGTGTCAAGGCGGTTTATGAGAACCTTAAGGTCGAAAAGTATAGTTGATTTGAAGACGGCAATTGAAAACGGTAAATTACTTGAAGGATTGGCATTTGCCGGTTAAACTGAGGATGGTCAATCAAAATAGAGAAGGATATCGCAATGAATAGTTTGCCGCCTGTTTTATCAAACCGGTTATTAAAAGAGAGGTTTTGCATATGAGTACAAAATTGTCCGCAACACCCGTACTTAGTATGCCTATAGCATTGATGAGATGGGGAGTATATGCCTGTTTTTTCTTCTCTGGCGCCACTGCGATTATTTTTGAAGTATTATGGAGCCGGCAGTTTGTAACGGTTTTCGGCAACAGTGCTTATGCCATCAGCATTGTATTATGTGCGTATATGGCAGGCCTGGGATTGGGGGGACTTGTTGGCGGATGGTTTGCTGACCGCATTACACAGCGAGCGGCTGTTTACGGTATGGTTCAGATGGGAGTGGCGGCCTGGGCGATGGCGATCCCGACAATGTTGACCTGGCTGAGGGAGCTGGTGCCGGCACTGACGGTGTTGTCGCCGGAGTCGCTGTTTGTGAGCACGATGGCAAGGTTCGGGTTATCTTTCGCTATTTTGGTGGTTCCGTGTTTCCTGATGGGGACAACGTTGCCCCTGCTGGTGCGGGCTTTGACTGAATCCGAACAATTCATCGGCTCTCGCATTGGAATGTTGTATTGCCTTAACTCGTTAGGCGCTGCTTTAGGCTGTCTTGCCGCAGGATTCTGGATGATAGAGACGATTGGTTTGGGCCGGACTAATCTGGCAGCCATTGGCGTCAATATTGCGATTGCAGTTACGGCCCTGGCCCTTTCCAGACCGGTTGCCCGTGCGATTACACTTGGCGGAGCCAAAACTCTTCAGGATGTCCCGGCTAATTTAACTCTTGGACGAGGACAGCAACCTCGCGGTGTAATACTGCTGATTTTGGCATTTATGAACGGCCTGGCGGGGCTTGCGTGTGAAGTAGTGTGGATACGTTATTTGGCGTTTTTTAGCCACACAGCTTATGTGTTTCCCACAATTCTGTGCGTTTATTTGCTCGGTATAGGGCTGGGCGGGCTGGTTTACGGTTTGCTGGCGGGTTGGATTAAGCGGCCCATAATGGCGCTTGGTTTTATAGAGATGATGCTGGCAGTATCGGTTATTGCAACGTTCATAATAAGCGCATTTGTTTACGCCGAGGGACCGCCGCCGCCGCTGGAACTCAAGGGAATGGCTCTGGTAACGGTGCTTTTTCCGACGGTGCTGATGGGTATCTCGTTCCCGTTGTTGTGCGCGGTGTATGGACGCCAGGTTAAGATGCTCGGCTGGAGAACCGGATTGCTGGTCGCGATTAATACGGCTGGTACCGTCGCCGGGTCGCTTTTGCCGGTGTTTGTGCTGGTGCCTATACTGGGTATTCAGAAGAGTATAATATTGATATCGACGATATACGGCGTAATGGGACTGGCGTTGCTGGCCAGTGGCGGTTCGGTAAACCGGGGGCTGGTGTGGCGAACGGCCGTGGGCTTTGCCATGGTTTTGCTTTTTTCGGTTAGCATGGTGCCCTCGAATCTGTGCCAGCGTGTGTTCTTAGCCGGGAGTTTTAATCTGGGCAAGCACACTGACATCGCCTTCTACCGTGAAGGTCGCACAGGCACGGCTGTTGTAACGCGTGACAAGGTGGACGGTTTGATGCAGGTTTATATCAACGGCATATCCGAGGTGCCGCTGCTATACTGTCACAAAATATGTTTCAAAATGATCGGCGACCTGGCCCCCATGCTGCATCCCAATCCGGATGAAGTGCTGATGATATGCTTCGGCGGCGGCATTGCCGCCGGTGCGACGTCGCAGATACCGGAGGTGAAGCGTTTGACAATCGTGGACCTGGAAAACAGCGTTATAGCGGCCGCAAGGTGTGTCGAAAAAGAAAATAATGGATTGCTGGATAACCCCAAAGCACATATCGTGATAGATGATGGCCGCAACTATATAATGACGTCGCGCCAAAAGTGGCCCGTAATTGTCTCGGATTCCACACACCCAAAATCGGGCGACAGCTGGGTGCTCTATACACAGGAGTTCTACCGCCTTGTGCAAGAGCATTTGACAAATGATGGTATCTTCGTTGAATGGCTGCCGTTGCACAATCTTAGCGTAGAGGAATTCAAGATTATAGTGCGGACATTCCAGTCGGTATTTCCTCATACCAGCTTGTGGGTTACAGAGGGGTTAGATGAACACGGCAGCTTAGTCCCATATACACTGCTGGCTGCTACGCCGGAGCCGCTGAAGATAGACGTGGGCAGGCTGCGCGAGCGGCTTAATGTCGAGGCGGTGCGTCGTGACCTTGAGCCGTTCAGCTTGCATACCCCCGCGGGTTTTCTTGATACGTTTTTCAGTGCGGAGGAGCAATTACGGCAGTGGGCAGGTAATGGGCCGGTCAATACAGATGACCTGCCTTTTACACAGTATCAGACGGCCTATTCCGAAAACCCTATGTTTGAAAATGAAAATCTCATCGAGCCGATGGAGGATGTTTGGCCTTATTTGGCTGGCACAGGCAGTCCGCAGGAAGCAGAGCATCTGCGGCAAGAGCTTGCACTGCGGGCAAAGGCCTCTCGTCTGGTTTTGCTGGGTCGAATAAAAGAGGCGTACACCTTGTTGCCCAATGACGAGCGATACAAACAAATGCTGCACTTTTACGAAGTAACATCGGGGATATATATTAGAGGCCTTGTGAACATGTACTGGGACAATCCGAAGTTTCTGGAGCATCTGGTCGGAATGGCAGCCGGTGACAAGGCAGTGGTGTCTATTTGTGAAAGGATACTACAATTTGCCCCGGATAACGTGACGGCGCTTAACGCGTTAGGCGCGATATACATCAAAACTGAATCATGGCAGGAGGCGGAGAATTACCTCAGGCGTGCTGTGCATCTAAAGCCGAACTCGGGTGCCGCTCGCTTTAACCTCGGGTTAGTCCTGGACAAAACCGGACGTCACGCAGAAGCCCTTGAACAATGGAAGAAGGCGGCAACTACCGCAAAAGATGAGAAATCTGCCAACCAACTGGGGGTTCGCCTGGCAAAGGAGGGAAAATTGGGGGAAGCCATCCCGTGGTTCCGCCTCGCCACAGATATCAATCCTACAAATAAAATAACACGGCTTAATTTAGCTCGTGCGCTGTTTACGACCGGACGCACGGATGAGGCATTGACTCATCTGCGTTATGTCCTGAAGATTGACCCTCAGGACGAGACGGCTCTAAGTATGCTGGCAAAAATAGAAGCACGGGATAAAACCGACGGGGGAAATAAAGGCGGCTTGAAGTAGTTCTATGTCGCCCCCTTTGATATTTCCAATGCGCCCGGCAGAAAGTGTTGCGCGAATTGGATGTAATTTTTCTGCCGAATATTGTTTTGCTCGCCTCGCTTCGCGGGCGAAGCGGGCTACGTGCGCAATGGCTGCGTTTGGAATTACCAATTCCAATTTGTTGTTACAGGGATATAATTCCCCTTTATGAAAAACGCAGCGATAAGTGAATTGTTTTCCGAAATGGCGGATATAATGGAAATCCTCGGGGATGACCGGTTCCGCATCAACAGCTACCGCAAGGTAGCGCGGGTCATCGGCGATATGCCGACGGATATCGAAGAAATGTTGGCGACGGGGAAATTAGCTGAGACGCCGGGAATAGGGAAATCAAGTTTAGCTAAAATCGAGGAATTCACAAAGACAGGCAAAATCACCGCTCATCAGGAGCTTTTAACGAAAATTCCGCAGACGCTGTTAGAGTTATTAAAGATACCGGGGGTGGGGCCAAAGGGCGTCAAGGCGGTATATGAAAACCTCAAGGTCAAAAGTATAGCCGATTTGAAGGCGGCAATTGAAAACGGCAAATTAGCGGAATTAACCGGCTTCGGCAATAAAAAGGCGGCGACTATCGCCAAGGGTATTGAGTTTCTGGCAAAATCAACGGGCAGGATTCGCTTGGACCAGGCGTTTAACGCGGCCACTATCGTAATGGAATTTTTTGATGGATTGCCCGGCGTCAAAAAAATCGCGTATGCCGGCTCGCTTCGCCGATGCGCGGAAACAATAGGAGACGTTGATATTCTCGTTTCCGCAAAGGATGGTAAAAAAGTCATCGACACTTTTGTCGGGGCGGAATTTATTCAGGAGATTATCGCGGCGGGGGATACGAAAGGGTCGGCAATCATAAAAACAAACAGTTGCCCGGTTCAGGTTGATGTGCGTGTTGTGCCGAATAAGAGTTTCGGCGCTGCTTGGCAGTATTTCACCGGCTCGAAACAGCACAACGTGCGTCTGCGGGAGATTGCGGTAAAAGCGAAACTAAAACTGAACGAATATGGCCTGTTCCGCGGGAAAAAAATGATAGCCGGTGCGACTGAGAGCGAAATTTATAAAAAACTCGGTCTCGATTACGTTGAGCCGATGTTAAGAGAAGACAGGGGGGAAATCGAGGCCGCCCGCAAACATTCGCTGCCACGTCTGGTTCGATTGGAGGATATCAAAGGCGACCTGCACATACACACGACGGCCTCCGACGGTTCCTGCGAGATTGAAGATTTAGTCGAGGCCGCCAAAAGCAGGGGCTATAAGTATATCTGCATTACGGACCATTCGCCTTTCGTAGCGATTGCCAATGGGTTATCGCCTGCTCGCCTCTTTAAGCAAATCGACAAGGTTCGCAAATTCAACGACCGGCAAAAAGACATCACCGTTTTGGTCGGCTCAGAGGTCGATATACTCGCGGATGGTTCGCTTGATTATGATAACAAGTTGCTGGCCAAGCTTGATTTTGTGATTGGCTCGATTCATTCGAGAATGACCGGCTCGCGTGAACAGGTTACGGCCCGGGTACTCAAGGCGATGGATAATCCTTATCTTCATTGTATCGGCCATCCCACCGGTCGGCTCATCGGCGAACGTGAGCCGATGGATATCGATATTAATGCGGTAATCAAACACGCAGCCAAAACACATACGGCAATAGAGGTCAGTGCAAATCCTTATCGGCTTGACCTGAAAGACGTTCATTGCAAAATGGCAATTGAGATAGGCGTAAAATTAGTCATAAATACCGACACCCATAGATTGCACCAGCTTGATTATATGCCGTTTGGCGTGGCGACGGCGGGGCGGGGCTGGGCGACAAAAGCCGACGTGCTGAATACCTGGCCTTTGGCGAAATTGAAATCCTGGCTCGCCGCAAAAAGAAAAAAGCTTTAATCGTTCGTTATTGTTGCGGCGGATCAGGGATGTATTCGAGCAAATCGCCAGGCGAGCAATTCAACGCCTTGCATATCGAGTTGAGCGTGGAAAATCGAATCGCGCGCGCCTTGTTGGTCTTCAGGACCGACAGGTTATTCAGGGCGATACCGGTCGCGTCGGCAAGCTCCGTCAGTTTCATCCGCTTGTCAAGAAGAACATAATCGAGTCGAATATTAATCATCTTT
>Ga0187878_1000502_pt1 | contig 44315 bp, 37 predicted proteins | sample June2016WEW_17_1_FD_132979 | JGI IMG/M metagenome (GOLD analysis project Ga0187878, IMG submission 132979) | Peatland microbial communities from SPRUCE experiment site at the Marcell Experimental Forest, Minnesota, USA - June2016WEW_17_150 | ecosystem: Environmental > Terrestrial > Soil >... | reverse complement strand
TGCATTTTAGAATCGAAGAGGGCTTCGCTGAAGGTTAAAACGATTTGTGAATCTTCGCCTCCGCTGACTGAAAGTTCGGGATAGGCAGTGGTGAGGAAGGTCTGGTCAAAGAGGATTGTCACCCTCGTACTCGCGGGGACGATTAGTTTATGTTGGCCGTCGAAAAAGTTATCGTTGATTTCCACGCCGGCTGTTCTTCTCACCTTGTCGATTCGCTGCAATTTGTCTTCCATCGGCGGGATTGTTCGGGGCACGAGCATCCATGTATTGTTGGTAGCGACGCCGGGTGGCACCGCTTTATCGAGCAGGCGGACTTTAGGCCAGGCGCTGTCATTAAAATCCGTCTGCTGCCAGCCCCAGGGGTATTTGTCGGCTACTATTTTTTCGCCCGGGCCGACAAAATTGAAGGAATTCAGTGTGGGGCTTACAGGTGAATAAGCGAGGTTTTGAGTGACCTTCCATTTTTGGTCGGTGTTGACGAAGTTGTTACGCGGGTCGTCGGCCTGGAGGACAAAGGCCGTGCGAATTGTCATTTGTGCACCGGGGATAAGTTCGCCGAAATTCCAGACGACAGCGGCGATTGTGTTTTTGCCTTTTACGAGGTAAGGGGCGATATCGACTGTTTCGTATCGCCAGTGCATAAGGTCGCCCCGTGCCGGCCCGCGGCAGACACTTTGGCCATTGACGAAGAGGCGATAACGGTTATCCGCCGATACGTGAATGATAAATTTTTCGGGTTGCGAATCGAGGTCGAAGGTCCTGCGGAAGTGATACACGCCATAATCCTTCGGTGACGCCGTCGGATGCGAAACCCACGATGCCTGCCATCGTTTCGTTAAGAGGTCGGGATTGATATTTGCATCTGAGGATTGAGCAAAGACGGGCGTCCCGATAAAAAAACTAATCGCTAAAAATAACATTTTCACCGGCATTTGCATTGAATTTCTCCTTGATTTGTTTGATTAGTCGGCCATTGATTCTGGGATTAGTCCGTAAACGGCCTTTCGATATATGGTGTTGATACTTTAGTTGCCTTGTCATCTGGCGATATTATGGCCCTGCCTTGGTCTTTCTCATTACGCTTGAAATCAAACTCAACAGCAACTTTGAAATAACCACACTCTGGATGCGTAAATCGGACTGGTGATACACCCTGAGCACCTCCATCCATTGGAAATTTCTTCTCTATCTCGCCCCTCGTCATGCCCGGCTTAATGGACTCAAAATCTGTCAGGCACTTTTCAACCCAGGCCATGTGCTCCTGGTTTGGCTTTACTTGCGGGGTTTCTCCATTGGCTAAACATAAAGAGATAACCAGGCCGATACAGAGGACAAGGAAAATTCTGAATGTGTTAAGGATTTTCATAAGTGCCTCCAATTCAAAATATATTTGTCCGCAGGATTGCGGCTTATCTTGCTTTCTGATTTTACACATAGATTTTCTGTTTTCAACAGATAATCTAATTACTTACAACCCGGCGTAAGACGTCATGCTAAATATAGTTCTTCTGTTTTATAGGTGATGTGGTATAATGCCGGAAATATGACTCAATTCAGACGCGTTGTGAAACATATCGTATGGTGTCATTTCGAGCCCTTCGACTTTGCTCAGGATAGGTCCTTCAACTGTGCTAACGACAGGTTTGGTTGTGCATTCACCCCTAAGGGGTGCCACATTTAATATTTTTTTTAGGATTAAGAGATGTTTAAGACATTTGGACTGGCCGACCCGTTGGTGCGGGGGATATTGGCCACGGGGTTCACGGCTCCAACCGAAATTCAGTCGAAGGCGATTCCGGCGGCAATTGCGGGCAAAGACATCATCGGCTGCGCCCAGACGGGCACGGGCAAAACGGCGGCGTTTGTGCTGCCAATTTTGAATCGGCTAAGCCACGAGCAGGCGGGCAAAAGGAAGGTTGTTCGCTCGCTGATTTTGACGCCGACGCGGGAATTAGCGGTGCAAATCGAAAAGGCCATACGCGACTATGGGCGATTCCTGCATTTGCGGACATTGGCCGTCTATGGCGGGGTGAATATAAATGGGCAATTCAGCGCGCTTCGCCAGGGTGTTGATATTGTCGTTGCGACGCCGGGCCGGCTGCTTGACCATATGAACCGGCGGACCATCGAACTCAAGCACATCGAGGTGCTGGTTTTAGATGAGGCGGACCGGATGTTCGATATGGGTTTCATCAAGGACGTGCGGAGAATCATCTCGGCGGTCCCCACGAATCGTCAGACGATGCTGTTCTCGGCGACGGTAACGCCTGAGATAAGTAATCTGGCTTCGGGCGTGCAGAGGTCGCCCATAATGATACAAATCGGCAGGCCCCGCAACCCCATCGAGACAATCAAACAGCATATTTATATGGTCGAGAGGGACCGGAAAATCGGTCTTCTTTTGCACCTGCTGCGGGATGGCCAGTTATCCAGCGTGCTGGTCTTTTCACGCACCAAGCATGGCGCGGACAAGATTAACCGGCATCTCGAACGTGCAAACATTGAGTCGGTGGCGATACACTCCGGCCGGACGCAGAGCCAGAGACAGCGTGCGCTTGATGGCTTCAAAAATGGCGACTACCGCGTTATGGTGGCGACGGATATCGCGGCACGCGGCATCGACGTTACGGGAATATCGCATGTCATCAATTTCGACGTGCCCGGCATGCCGGAGGACTATATTCACCGCATCGGGCGGACCGGCCGGGCCGAGGCGACGGGCGACGCGATTACATTTGTTTCAAGTGAGGAGCATAAGCAGCTTCGACTGATTGAAAGATTCATCGGGCGAGATATTACCCCCATCGAATGTCCCGGCTTTACCTATGTTCACATCAAAATCGAGACGCCAAGAGTACAGCCGGGACTACATAGGGGCAGATTCTCGACTATGAGACACCATAAGCCACGTCGAAGACGTTAAAAACGCCATTGTAACAAACCCCGCCATCCGCCTTCGCCAAGGGCTTCGGCGAGAGTGGCGGGGCTAAATACGGTGGAAATCCGAAGCCAAAACCTCTTGCATTTCGCTAATAATCTTATTAAAATGCTCGGTTCGGCTGGACATTGTTAATTATGGGGGCAGCTATATTCGGCTGCCTTTTTTGTGAAAATTTAAGGAGTGTTCGTATGGGTTGGAATGTAGCTATCGCAGGCGTGACCGGCGCAGTCGGGCAGGAATTTCTGAGTATTATCGAAGAAAGGGATTTTCCCTTTGATTCTATAAAGATGCTGGCAAGCAGCAGGTCCGCGGGCAAGACAATCCAGTTTAAGGGCAAGGAATACGTCGTTGAGCAGATGACAGACAAGAGTTTTGACCGGGTCGATATCGCTTTGTTCAGCGCGGGAGCCGACCGAAGCAAGGCCTTCGCGCCGGCGGCGGTTAAGGCGGGCGCGGTAGTCGTCGATAATTCGTCGGCGTTCAGGATGGTTCCTGATGTGCCGCTTGTTATCCCGGAGATTAACCCGCAGAAAATCAAGGAGCATAAGGGCATTATCGCGAACCCGAACTGCTCGACCATAATCGGTATCGTGCCGGTGTGGCCTTTGCACAAGGCAAACCCGGTGAAACGTATGGTTGTCAGTACCTACCAGGCGGCAAGCGGGGCGGGTCAGTCAGCGATGCTGGAGCTTGAGCAGCAGTCGCGCGAGATACTGGCGGGCAAAAAGCCGACTATCAAGGTTCTGCCTTATCAGCTTGCCTTCAACGTGTTCAGTCACAATTCTTCGCTGGACGCCACCGGCTATAACCAGGAAGAGGTCAAAATGGTCAACGAAACCAGGAAGATATTCGATTGCCAGGATATCGCAGTTACCGCGACCTGTATCAGGGTGGCGGTATTGCGGGCGCACAGCGAAAGCATCAACCTCGAATTTACCGACCCGATTACGCCTGAAGAGGTTCGGGAGTTGCTAAAGGACGCACCGGGCGTTTCGCTTATGGACGACCGTGAGCATAATCGTTTTCCGATGCCAATCGACGCCACCGGCAAAGACGATGTCTTCGTCGGCAGAATCCGGCAGGATTTCTCGATACCGGAAAATCGCGGCATAAATATCTGGGTAGCAGGCGACCAGCTCAGAAAAGGCGCGGCACTTAACGCGATTCAAATCGCGGAAAAACTATTGTAACCGAAAGTTTGCTGAAAACCCCCAGGATAAACCTGGGGGCTTTCTTTTTTGAAAATGGCGCTGCGTAACGTAAAACTGACGGTATCGTACGACGGCACGAGCTACCACGGCTGGCAAATACAGCCCGGCAAAAGAACCATCCAGGCGGAGCTTGCCAACGCGGTGAGCGAACTGCTGGGCTGGCGCACGAGGGTAACAGCCGCATCGAGAACCGACGCGGGGGTCAGCGCAAAAGGCCAAGTCGCAATCATTCAGATTGATTCGCCGATTCCAACCAAAAACCTTGCTAAGGCAATCACTGACCGGTTGCCCGATGACATCGCTGTTACTGAAGCCGTTGATGTCCCTATGGGCTTCAACGTCATCGGCGACTCCAGGTGCAAATTGTACCGCTACTGTATTTTCACAGGCAAAGACAGGCCGGTCTTCGAAATCCATCACTGCTGGCACCTGTCGGAGGCGAAGCTCGACGTTGCCCTTATGAACCAGGCGGCCAAATTGCTTATGGGCAAGCAGGATTTCAAATCATTCGCCGCTGCGGACGACCATCGAACTGATTCAATCCGCACTATTTTTCGCTGCGAGGTGTATTCGTCGAAATTTCCGCCTCAAAATCCAAGCGATGCGCCGATGTTGGGCGACGACTGGGTATTTATCGATGTCGAAGGCGACCGTTTCCTTTATAATATGGTCAGGAATATCGTCGGGACGCTTGTCGAGGTTGGCGTGGGCAGGATGAAGCCGGAGAAAATGATTGAAATCATCGAGGCAAAAAACCGGCGGTCCGCAGGCCCTATCGCCCCTCCAGAAGGTCTGTGTTTAATGTGGATTCGATATTGAAGATAGTTCATATCATAACTCGGCTCATACTCGGCGGGGCGCAGGAAAATACGCTCATTACCTGCAAACTGCTGGCGCAGCGAGGCCACAATGTTACGCTGGTAACAGGGCCGGCCCTTGGGCCGGAAGGCGACCTCTACGAATTTGCGCACAACCAGAAATTTAATTTTGTCATACTCAATGACCTGCGGCGCCAGATAAATCCACGTTACGACATACCGGCGTATTTTCAAATCAAGAACATACTGCGGGAATTAAAGCCCCAGATTGTTCATACTCATTCGGCCAAGGCGGGCATTCTTGGCCGATACGCGGCGCATTCGCTCAAGAGTAAATGGGGAGCGGGTCTGCCAAAGATTGTTCACGGGGTTCATGGTTTGGCGTTTCATTCTTATCAATGCGCGATACTCAATAAATTTTACATTGCCGTCGAGAAGGCCGCGGCGAAACGCACCGATTTTTTTATAAGCGTGGCAGACGCGATGACGAATCAATCGCTGGCCGCTGGTATTGGTTCGCCCGACAAGTATGCTACCGCCTATTCCGCGATTGAGGAGGACGATTTTCTTCGACCTATTTCCGATGAGCAGAAAAAACAATTCAGGCAAAAATACGCCATACCGGAAGATTCAATCGTGCTTGTAACAATCGCACGCCTTTTTCATCTCAAGGGCCACGAGTTTATAATCGAATCCGCGAAGAAACTTGCCGAGCAATTTCCGAAGGTAATCTGGCTTTTCGTCGGCGATGGAATTTTGGCGGAAAGATACAAAAGCTGGATTGGCGGCCTGGGGCTTGGACACAGGTTCAGATTCACGGGGTTGCTGCCGCCGAAGATGATGCCGGTTGTGTTGCAATCATCCGATATTCTTGTTCATTGCTCGCTGCGAGAAGGTCTTGCGAGGACGCTTCCCCAGGCGATGCTTTGCGGAAGGCCAGCGATATGTTTTGACCTCGATGGCGCAAGGGAGGTTGTAAATGAAAACACGGGCCGGCTGATTGCTCCGGAAAATGTCGAGCAATTAACCGCCGCCTGTGCGGAATTGGTACAGGATAAGGGGCTTCGCAAAAAACTTGGAGTTCAGGGCCGGGAATTTGTGAAGGAGAAGTTTATCCCCGGGACGATGGTCGATACAATCGAAGCTGTTTACCGGCGGTTAGTTTCCTGATTTTTTTTGTTCGCCGTCTTTTTGGTTTCGCCTGTGCTTTTGGTTTCCGATTTTGCCGGTGTTGTGGTCGTTTCTTTTTTCTCGCTGGTTTTTTCCGGCTTTTCTTTTTTTGCGGATTCCTTGTAGCTTTCACTTCTGTAATCGGTGGCGTAAAAGCCGCTGCCCTTGAAGATGAGGCCGGCCCCGGTGCCAATTAGTCGTTTAAGAGCGGACTTACCGCACCTGGGGCATTTTCGCAACGATTTGGAAGTTATGCTTTGAAGTTGCTCGAACAGGTGCCCGCATTTATTGCACTTGTAATCGTAAGTAGGCATAGCTACTGCGTGTCCTTTGTTTCCGGTTCTTCGGGCTGCTGGGGCGTTTGTGAAGAAGGCAGCTTGTTTACGACGACCCTGCTTGCGCGAATCAGCCGGCCGTTGAGCTTGTAGCCCTTTTGCAGTTCTTCGAGAACGAGGCCTTCTTCCTTGTCATTTTCGCTGCGATGCGTAATCGCCTCGTGATGCGCCGGGTTAAACGGTTCGTCTGCCGATTTGATTTGCTCTATTCCGTGACCCTTCAGGACATCCAGCATCTGGTCATAAATTATTTTTACGCCTTTCAGCAGTGTCTCGTCAGCAGCGCTGCAGGAGGTATTAGCGAGGATATACTCAAAATTATCCAGGATAGGCAACAGCGACTTTACTATTTTGTCTTTTTCGTAAGCGACGTTGTCAGTTATCTGTTTTGCCGAGCGTTTTTGATAATTGTCGTAATCCGCCGCAACCCGTTGCAGTTTGGCGAAAATATCGTCCTTTTCCTTTTGCAGCGTTTCCGCCTGCCTGCGCAATTCCTCTAATTGTTTTTGCAGTGCTTCCGCATCCTGCGCCGGCGGTTCGATCCTCGGCTGTTCCTGCTCCGTGGCGGGATTATGTTCTTCTTTGGGTTTTTCTTTCTTTTTAGGGAACATTGTTAGTTACCGCCAAAATATTTTTTCAGTCGGTCCACAAAACCAGTGGCTTTCGGAAACACGCTTTTGTTTTCCGTTTTCGCAAATTCCCGCAGCAGTTCTTCCTGTTTGGCGTTCAATTTCGTCGGCACCTCAACGAGTATCTGCACACGCTCATCGCCGGTTCGTCTTGTTCGCAGGTCGGGCAGACCCTGGCCTTTTATCCGGAATACGCTGCCGTGCTGAGTGCCTGCGGGAATCTTCAATTCTTTCATACCGTCCAAACTCGGCACCTCAATCGCCGCGCCCAGTGACGCCTGCGTGAAACTTACGGGGACAGCCGCAATCAGGTCGTTGCCGTCGCGTTCGAGAAATTCGTGCGGCTTAATCCTGACGTAGCAGTACAAATTGCCCCTGGGGCCGCTGTTGCGTCCCGGTTCGCCTTCCTCGGCCACTCGAACTCCCTGTCCTTCGTGAACGCCCGCGGGTATCTTTACGCTTACGATTCGCTGCTTTGGCATATGCCCGGAGCCGCCGCACTGCCTGCACGGGTTTGTAATTACTTCTCCGGTGCCCCGACATTGCGGGCAAGTCGAGACCATCTGGAAGAATCCGCCGCCCCTCGCAATTTGGCCGCTGCCTCCGCAGGTTGGGCACGCCCCGGGTCTGGTGCCTTTTGCGCTGCCTGTGCCGTTGCATTCGCCGCACAAATCCTGGCGCGTGAATTCGATTGTTTTTTCCGTTCCCTTGGCCACTTCCTGCAGGGACAGTTCGACCGTCGTCTCAAGGTCGTAACCTCTCGTCGGTCCGCGCTTGGCACCTTTTCGGCCTCGCGATGCGCCTCCGAAAAGGTCGCCGAGGTCTCCGAAGCCGAATATGTCCTCGAAGGAACTGCCGATATCCTGCCATCGCATATGCGAATAGTCGCGCACACCTGAGCCGCGAAGGCCGTCGTGGCCAAACTGGTCGTATCGCTGCCGTTTCTCGGGGTCGCTGAGGACTTCGTATGCCTCGGCGCATTCCTTGAATTTTACCTCGGCATCTTTTTTATTGTCGGGGTTTTTGTCGGGGTGGTGCTTTATCGCCATCCGCCGATACGCGCGTTTTATTTCGTCCGGCGAGGCGTTTTTCGCAACCCCTAAAACCTCGTAGTAATCCCGTTTCGGCATATCATTTAGTCCCGCAATTTATTGCGGGGCCGTAAATTCGCAAATCAAAATTATCTTACCGACCCGGCAATCGGCTCGGCGTCTTTGTCATCGTCTTTCAAATCGGTAATCAGCACGCTGGTAGTCAGCATCAGCCCTGCGACCGAGGCGGCCGTCTCGAGGGCGGTCCTCACGACCTTGGCCGGGTCAACGATGCCTGCCTTGAGCATATCCACAAACTCGCCTTTGTTCGCGTCGTATCCGATATTTTTTTCGCTGCTTAAACGCTCGAGCAGTTGTTCGGCTATGACGTCGCCGTGCTCGCCGGAATTATCCGCTATTTGCATCGTGGGTTTGCGCAGCGCCTGGGCGATAATATCGAATCCGATTTGCTCATCGCCCTTTGCCTTGCTTTTTTCTTTTTCTACTACGGCTATCGCCCGCAGGAACGCTACGCCGCCGCCTGCGACGATACCTTCCGCCGCCGCGGCCTTTGTGGCGTGCAGCGCGTCATCGAGGAGGTCCTTTTTCTCTTTCATTTCGGTTTCTGTCGCCGCTCCCGCCTTGATTACCGCGACGCCGCCTGTGAGTTTTGCCAATCGTTCCTGGAGCTTTTCTTTATCGTAGCTGCTCGTCGTTTTTTCCATCTGGTTGCGTATCTGGTCGCATCTTGCCTGTATGTCTTTTTTGCTGCCGGCGCCTTCGATTATCGTTGTGGTTTCTTTATCAATAACGATTTTCTTGGCCTTACCTAATTGCGACAGCTCAATCTTTTCTAATTTTATACCGAGGTCTTCGCTGATTACCTCGCCGCCAATAAGTGTTGCCATATCCTGGAGCATCGCTTTGCGTCTGTCGCCGAATCCCGGCGCCTTTACAGTGCAGACCTTGAGGACTCCCTGCAGGCGGTTAATCACAAGAGCCGCGAGCGCTTCGCCTTCCACGTCTTCGGCCACAATCAATAACGAGCCGCCGACCTGCGCTATTTTTTCGAGCAGCGGTATCATTTCCCGCACGTTCGAGAGTTTCTTTTCGTGCAGCAGGATGTGCACGTCTTCAAGCACGCATTCGAGCGTTTCAGGATTGGTCATAAAGTAGGGTGATATGTAGCCGCGGTCGAATTGCATACCTTCGACGACGCTGACTTCATTTTCCGTGCCTTTGCCTTCTTCTATCTCTATGACGCCGTCTTTGCCCACTTTCTCCATCGCTTCAGCGAGCAGTTTTCCGACTGATGCGTTGTTGTTGGCGCTGATTGTCGCTACCTTGGCAATGTCGTCGCCTTTGACCGGCGTCGAAATCGACTTTATGAATTCGCTGGCCTTGGCGACCGCCTTGTTGATGCCTCGCTGTATCGCCATCGGGTTGACGCCAGCGGTAACGTATTTGAGGCCCTCGGTGTATATCGCCTCTGCCAATATCGTCGCCGTCGTCGTGCCGTCGCCTACCTCGTCGGCTGTTTTGCTTGCCGCCTGGTTGACCATTTTGGCGCCCATATTTTTGAAGGGCTGTTGCAGCTCGATTTCTTTGCTGACGCTTACGCCGTCTTTTGTGATTTTGGGCGAACCCCAGCTTTTCTGCAGTATCACGTTTTTGCCCGTAGGTCCTAATGTAACTTTCACGGCGCTGGCCAGCTCGCTCAATCCTTCCTTAAGCTGCTGCCTCGCCGCATCATCAAACATCATTTGCTTTGCCATATCTTCAACCTCTCAATCGAAAATCGATTTTCTTAAACAAGCCCTATTTCTCGATTACGCCAAGTATGTCGCCTTCGTGGAGTATGACGTAGTTTTCGCCGTCAATCTCGACCTCGTTGCCTATATATTTGGCGTAAATGACCTCGTCGCCTTTTTTGACGTTCATTTTGCCGCGTTTGCCGTTGTCTAAAATTTTGCCCGGCCCGACGGCGATGATTTTTCCTCTTTGCGGTTTTTCCTTCGCCGCATCCGGCAGTATGATTCCGCCCGCGCTTTTCTCTTCCGCTTCCGATTGCTTTATTACAACCCTGTCATCCAATGGCGCCAACTTCATATCCAAATCTCCTTTTATCTTTTATTCTTTTTTTAATTTTACATTCCGTAGTCGTCCATGCCACCCATACCGCCCATTCCTCCCATGCCGCCGCCCATACCTCCCATACCGGGGTGCTGATGTCCCTCTTTTTTGTCCTGCGGCTTTTCTGTAATAACGCAATCCGTCGTCAGCAGCAATCCGGCGATACTGACGGCGTTCTGCAGGGCGATTCTTGTTACCTTAACCGGGTCGATGACGCCGGCTGCTATCAGGTCTTCGTAGATGTCTTTATCCGCGTTGTAGCCGAATGCGCCTTTGCCTTCCGCGACTTTGCTCACAACTAAATTCGCTGTCGCGCCGGCATTCGCTGCTATCCAGTAGCAGGGCATCGTCAACGCCTTGGCGACGATGGCGGCTCCGGTCTTCTCATCGCCGGTCAGTTTCAACGCCTTTATCGAGTCGATGCAGCGAATCAGCGCGACTCCGCCGCCGGGGACTATTCCTTCCTGTATGGCTGCCCTTGTGGCGTGCAGTGCGTCTTCGATTCTCGCCTTTCGCTCTTTCATTTCGGCTTCGCTTACTCCGCCGACGTTAATCTGGGCAACGCCGCCGGTGAGCTTCGCCAAACGCTCCTGTAATTTTTCTTTATCGTAGTCGCTGGTGGTTTTCGAGATTTCATCCTGAATCTGCTTGATTCTGCCTTTGATTGCTCCCTCATCGCCAGCACCTTCGACGATAATCGTGTTGTCGCCGTCGATTGTTACTTTCTTGGCCTGGCCTAATTGTTTGGCGCTGATGTTTTCAAGTTCAATACCCAAATCCTTAAATATCGGCTCTGCGCCCGTCAATACGGCGATATCTTCGAGCATTGCCTTGCGTCTGTCGCCATAGCCCGGGGCTTTTACGGCAGCGCACTGTATAATCCCCTTTAATTTGTTGACCACTAAGGTCGCCAGCGCCTCGCTTTCGACGTCTTCGGCGATGATGAGTAAAGGTCTTTTCGCTTTTGCTGACTTTTCCAATAATGGCACTAATTTCGCCACGCTGCTGATTTTGTCTTCGTAAACTAATATCAATGGCCGTTCAAGCTCGCAGGTCATATTGTCCGGGTTGGTAACGAAATGAGGCGACAGATATCCGCGGTCAAACTGCATACCCTCGACGAAATCGACCGTTGTCTCGAATCCTTTGCCGTCCTCGATTGTGATGACGCCATCTTTGCCGACGCGCTGAAAAGCGTCCGCCATCTTGTTACCGATTTCGCTGTCGTTGTTTGCTGAGATTGACGCGACGTTGACGATGTCGATTCTCTTGCTGATGTCCACGGGCTTGGCAAGCGTCTTTAGCTTCTCAACAACCGCTTTCGAGGCCTCCTGCATTCCGCGGTTAATCGCCATCGCGTCTGCGCCGGCAGCCAGGTTCCTGAACGCCTCGGTGAACATCGCTTCGGTAAGCACCGTCGCTGTCGTCGTTCCATCGCCAGCGATTTTCGAGGTTTTGCTGGCCGCCTCTTTGACTAACTTGGCGCCCATGTTCTCGTTTTTATCGGATAGTTCGATTTCTTCCGCGACGGTAACGCCGTCTTTTGTGACGGTCGGTCCGCCCCAGCCCTTATCGATAATCGCATTTCGACCTCTCGGCCCCAAGGTTGCCCTGACCGCCGCTGCCAATTTCTCAACGCCCTTCAATAATCCTTGTCGGGCCGCAACATCAAACGCCAATTGTTTCACTGCCATTGCCTGCTCTCCTTACTAATTTATCAACATTTTTACTTAGAATCTTAGTGTCTTGGTGGCTATAAACTGCAAATGATATACCAAACCTGTCCATAATACCATCCCTTTAGTTTAACTCCTTTTCAAATAAGAGGTTAAGATACACAAGTTAATTCCGCCGCTGGCGTCGCGAAACCACTTTTGGCAGTCGCAGTGGTCAATCTGGCAGGGGTTCGTTATAATCGCATCAATGTTGGCTGGGAAATTGAAAGAGATTTACGATTTGCTGTATAAGCGGTTCGGGCCGCAGGACTGGTGGCCGGGGGATACGCCGTTTGAGGTTATTGTTGGCGCGATTCTTACCCAGAATACCAACTGGACCAATGTCGAAAAGGCAATCACCAATCTGAAAAACGCCAAAGCGCTTTCGCCTGATAAATTGCACGGTATCGATATCAAAAAACTTGCTGAGCTTATTCGGCCGGCCGGGTACTTCAATATAAAGGCGAAACGTCTGAAAAACTTCCTCGACTGGTTCTTTGAGAATTACTCAGGCGAATTGAAGAATCTCGAAAAAGTGCCGACCGCTGAACTGTGCCAGCAATTGCTCAGCGTAAAAGGTATCGGCCCCGAAACAGCCGACTCAATTTTACTTTACGCCCTGAATCGATCTGTCTTTGTTGTAGATGCCTACACCGCCCGAATATGTTCTCGTCATCATTTGATTGATGGGGGCGCTGACTACCATCAGATTCAGGAAATGTTTGAATCGAATCTGCCTTCAAGCATCCAATTGTTCAACGAATATCACGCACTTCTTGTGCATCTTGGCAAGGATTTCTGCAAGCCGATGCCTAAATGCGAAGAATGCCCGTTGAATGGTTTGCCGCACAGCGTGTAATCCACTAACCGCTTTTTTGCCTGAGTTTGTCTGCGATGGTTTGGGCTAATTTGGCGGAATCGTTAATTGGGCCGGAGATGGTTGCGTGCGAGAAGTTTTGCCCGGCGGGGTCGCTAAAACATGCAGAGATAGTGATTTTAGAGCCATCAACTTGGGCAAATACTCCTGCGGGAGCGTGACAGCCGCAGCCAAGAGCGGAAAAGACCTGGCGTTCGGCTGTTGTTGTAATGCGAGAATCCTTATCATCGAGTTTTGAGACGATTTCTTTTGTTTCGCTATTGTCGGCACGCACCTCAACGGCCAACGCACCCTGTGCGGGTGATGGGATAAACTTAGTCGGGTCAAAGATGATTGATGCTTTGTCGCCTAAGCCGAGTCGTTCGAGACCTGCTCTTGCCAAAACGATTGCATCAAAATCGCCCTGTTCAAGTTTTTTTAGGCGAGTGGTAACGTTGCCTCGTATGGGGACACATTGCAAATCGTTTCGCAATCGTTTTAACTGGACTGTTCTTCGTAAGCTCGACGTGCCTACAATTGCTTCTTTAGGCAATTCATCGAGGGACTTTATTAGCGAGGCGGTTACGAGACAATCTTCGGGGAACTTGCGGTCGAGGACTGCGCCAATAGTCAAACCATCACGAATCGCGGTGGGTAAATCCTTATAACTATGAACTGCTATATCCGCTTCTTTGGCAAGCAGGGCATCTTCGAGAATTGATGTGAAAAAGCCGGTCTCTTTCAATTCCCATAGTGTTGTCCGGTGGTCTTTGTCGCCTTCGCTTGCGATTTTTTTGATGCGGATATCGAGGGCGGGGAAAAGTTTTTGTATCGCGGCTACGACGATTTGGGTTTGGACAATAGCCAGCGAGCCGGTGCGAGTCGCGATAATGAGCGTTTTTTTCATTTCGGCTGCTCTTCGTCGAGAAGGAACATTTTATTTACCAGGTCGAGGGCGCGTAGCTGCTGTGTGGTTGGGTCGTCGTCGCCGGCGTCTTTGAGGAAGCTAACGGGGCCGTGGAGGATTTTTTTGGCGAGCGATTCGGCGAAGGTTTCGAGTTTGGCGGCGTTCGCGGGGCCAAAATCCTTCGCGTAGCGTCTGGCCTCGGCACGGGCCATTTCAATCGCCCTTTGGGTGAGATGGGTAACAACAGGGACGACGGACAGCGAGTCGCGCCAGTTTGCGAATTGTTTTGTGAAGTCATCGACAATTTTTTCGGCTTTTGGGATTTCGGTCGAGCGTTTTTCCCTGTTGACGGCGATTCGCTTGTCGAGGTCGTCGATATTGACGATTGTAACGCAGTCGAACTGGGCGATGCGTTCATCGATGTCCCGGGGGACAGCTATATCAATCATCAGCAGCGGTTTTTTGCGTTTGTTCAGGATGCCTTTGACGCTTTCATAATTGACTACGGGCTGCGTTGCGCCTGTTGAGGCGATTACCAAATCGGCTTCATCTAAGCGGGCGGGTATTTCATCGAGGCCGATTACGCGCCCTGTGCCCAAGCGTCCGCACATCTCGCCGGCGTTGTCCTTGTTGCGGTTGGCGATAATAAGTTGTTTGAAACCCCCCTTGACCAAGTATCTTGCTGCAAGCTCCGCGTTTTCGCCCGCACCGATTATCATTGCGATAGCTTTATCGGATTTGATTTTTTCTTTTGCCAGTTCGACGGCGGCCAAGCTGATTGAGACGGCGCCGCAGTTGATATCGGTTTGTGTTCGCACGGCTTTGCCTACGCGAAACGCGGTATGAAACAGTCGATGAAAAATAAATCTGCTCGCCCGGCATCCGATGGACTCGATATAAGCGGCCTTTACCTGCGAGAGTATCTGGTTCTCGCCCAGCATCTGCGAATCGAGGCCTGCGGCGACGGCAAACAAATGTCGTGCGACGTCGATGCCGCGTTTTTGCATGCAGTATTTTTGCCAGGTTTGCCCGGCTTCATCACCCAACTGCCCCATCAGCTCGCTAACGGGCTTTAACCAGTCGATGTCTTTTTTGGCGTAGAGGTAAATCTCCGTGCGGTTGCAGGTTTGCAAAATGGCCGCCTCGACGATGCCATCCTTATCCAGCAGGGCGCGCAGCATTTCCTGTTGTTGACCATTGGTAAGTGACACCTTTTCCCGCCGGCCAATCGGGCAATCGTGATAATTTACGCTCTGAAGCACTAATTCCATATCGTGCCTATTATAACCCTCGTTAACCCTGACTGCTATATTTTACGGCGCCCAAAACCCATTGTGCTTGCGAACGCGGTTGTTTTTGTGATAATGCGTTTTTCGTTTTGTCGGGTTTTGAAGGCGATTATGCAATCAGCGGGATTAAAAAATAGTTTCAGACGTGTTGCCTTGTGGGCAGGGCTTTTGCTTATCCTGCTTTTGATAGTTTTTTCAATATACGGGGCGTTCATCGGGGCAGAATCCGCGAAGGAATTTTTCAATTCGATACCACTGTCTGTTTACTGGCTTGCGTTCGCAATCCTGTTAATCTCGGCAATAGCCCTGTTCCGCCGATTGCTTTGTTTTAGGGGGCTTTTCCTGATTCATCTTGGCTGTATCATTGTCCTCGCGGGCGGCATAATCGGCTCACAAGCGGGGTTCAAGATTCAGGATAAATTGTTCGGCACGGACACAATTCGCACGGGCCAAATGATAATCAACGAAGGGACAACCGAGCGGGCGGTGGAATTGGAAAATGGCGTAATCAAGATGCTGCCCTTCGCGATAAAACTCGTGGATTTCAAAGTCGAGTATTATCAGCCGGGGCAGTTGATTATCAGGACACAAAAAGGCGAAGGATTTAAGATTCCCGCCCAGGAGGGACAAAAGTATGTGCTTGATAAAGATTTAGGCAGCGTTGAGATTGTCAGGCGATTTGAGAATTTCAAACTGGCGCGAGAAGGGGACAAAAGAGTTGCGATTGACGACCCGAACGGCGGGCCTAATCCGGCTCTTGAACTGCTGCTGAAAAAACCAGATGGCAGCGAGGCGACAAGATATGTATTCGAGCGTTTTCCAGGCCGCGCCAGGCCCGATGATAATCTGCAGTTTTCTTATCGCAGGCCGGTTAAGGATTTTTTAAGCGATGTTGAGGTCGTTAAAGATAATAAGGTCGTTACGCGAAAGAGCATCGAGGTCAATAAGCCGTTGCATTATGGCGGGTATCTTTTTTATCAGCAGGGCTACGACAGCGATGCGGGCCGATATACTGTGCTTGGCGTGACAAGCGACAAGGGACTGGGCGTAGTTTTTCTCGGCTACATCCTGCTCTGTGCCGGGGTCTTCTGGCATTTCTGGCTGCGGCATATATTCGGCGACAGGGAGATTGAGGACTAATCGATGGCGATTGAATATACCATTCAGGGTTTGCTCATTTACGCCGCGATGGCAGGGTATTTACTGGCGTTTGTCACGATGTTGTCGCGTCAGCGAAAGGCGGGGCATATTCTATTTTTGGCCGGGTTTCTCGTTGGCTGCGCGGCAATCGTTTATCGCTGGGCGCACGTCGGACATATTCCAATGCAAAATCTGTTCGACGTGTTTTTGTGCCTTGGGGTTTTGGCGTATCCTATTTCAATTTTCTGCAATCGTGTTTTGCGAGTAGGCGGCGTCGCGGCTGATATGCTGATAGGAGTCATTGTGCTTTTCCCGGCAGGATTCGTCTTTAGTGCCGAGCCGCAGCAATTACCACCCGCTTTGCAAACCTGGCTTTTCGGCCCCCACGTTCTTGTTTATATGCTTTCTTATATTCTTATGACAAAAGCGGCCGTTCAGGCAGGTTTACAGTTAGCAGGTAAGCGAACTGTTGAGAATTTACTTTCGCCGGAAGAGGCGATATATCGAATAATTTGCGCTGGTTTTCCGCTATTGACGCTCGGTCTTGTTCTCGGAAGCGTCTGGGGACAGAACGCCTGGGGTGACTGGTGGGGCTGGGACCCGAAGGAATTATGGTCGCTCGCATCCTGGCTGGTTTATGTCGGCTATTTCCATTTCCGCTATATGTTCGGCAAACGATTCCCGCGAATAAATTCGCTCTGGGCAATTGTTGGTCTTGTTGTCATTATCATAACCCTGTTATGGGTGAACCTCTCCCGTCTATTCCCCGGCCTGCATAGTTACGCGATGTGAAACCTTGATACTTGGCAAGCGAGGCGGTTTTGGGTATAAAGCTGGAGTTTGGGAACATTAATCGTTTTTGAAAGGATGATGACAATGGTCAGGAACGCGATTTTAGGTTTGGGGATAATTGTTTTGTTGGCGACGATTGCGAATTGCGCAGAGCCAAATGCGGCCCCGGCGCCGAAAAAGCCGGAGATTATACAGTGGGTTGAGACAGAAACGGGCAGATGGATGGTTCACGATATGAATCGGCCCGTGGCGCCGGTGGTTACGCCGGGCGAGGCGACTTGCGGCGATAAAGTCGGCACTGCTCCTTCGGACGCGATTGTGCTGTTTGACGGCAACGACGCTTCAAAATGGGAAGGCGTGAAGAATCCCAAGGCGGCATTCCCTTGGAAGGTCGGCGAAGGGTATCTCGAAACCGTAAAAGACGCCGGCTTCATCCGCTCAAAGCAGAAATTCGGCTCCTGCCAGCTCCATATTGAATTTGCCACGCCTGAAAAGGTAATCGGCAGCTCACAGGGACGCGGCAACAGCGGCGTATTCCTGATGGAGATGTATGAGATTCAGGTGCTCGATTCATATAACAACCGCACTTACGCGGATGGCCAGTGCGGTGCGCTTTATGGTCGCAACGTGCCGTTAGTCAATGTGTGCCGAAAGCCCGGCGAGTGGCAGGCATACGACGTAATCTTCCACAGGCCGACCTTCAAGGGCGGCAAGGTGGACAGGAAGGCAAGATTTACCGTATTTCAAAATGGCGTTATTATTCAGGATAACGTCGAGCTTCAGGGCGGGACCAACTGGATAGGTCAGCACGCGGTAACGGATTATGTTCCGCACGGCGATAAAGGTTCGTTATCTTTGCAGGACCACGGCAACCCCGTTAAATTCAGAAATATCTGGGTTCGCGAATTGAAAGATTAATACAGGCAAAAACCAAAAGGCCGGGTATTTTGCCCGGCCTTTTTTATGCGCAGAAGGCGTTTATCCGCCACGAAAAAGTAATCCGGCGAAAAAAGCAGTATTTTTAAACTAAAACACTCGCTAAAATCGTCAGGTAAGTGATTGAAGCTTCGATTTTTGGCTTTTGAAAGCGTAACTATGTCTGAAGACAAGCATATATTGAAACGATTGCAAAGGGGCGACAAAGACGCCTTACGCCAGCTCTATGAAAAGTATACGGATATTTTGGTCAGCGTTGCCGTGACGCTTGTCCACGACGTTCAGACCGCCGAGGATTGTCTTCACGATGCGTTTATCGATTTTGCGGCCACCGTGCCGATATTGCGGATTCACGGTAACCTCCGGAGTTACCTGATAAGCTGCGTCGCAAACCGTGCGCGTGACCTGCTGCGAAAAAGGGCAAGATCGGCGAACCTGAATGTGGAGATGCTTAATCCCGGGTCAAACGCCGATGGGCCGAGCGACCGGCTCATAGCCGACGAAGGCGCAAGACAGGTTTATGGTGCGCTTGGCCAACTGCCTTACGAGCAGCGAGAGGTGTTTGTCCTGCACGTGCAGGCGGATATGACCTTTAATCAGATTGCCGAATTGACAGGCGCTTCAATCAATACGGTGCAGAGCAGATATCGTTACGGGATGGAAAAATTAAAGTCCCTTTTGAATACAGAGTGTGAAAATGAATAACGAAAAAATAGAACAACTGGCCAAAGAGATACGAATCAAGCCGGGCGTGATTGACGACAGCCGAATCATCACCGACGCTGCAAACGCTCTCGATAGAATCACAGCGGCTCGTGCCATTGCGGCCAGAATGGGTTTATGGAGAAAGATTATGAACAGCAGAATTACTAAATTCGCCGTCGCTGCGGCAGTGATAATTGCAGCAGTGTTTTCAGTAAAAATCATCGGAAGCTCGGCTACACCGGCTTACGCCTTCGAGCAAACTATCCAGGCAAACCACACGGTGCGGTTTCTTCACATCAAGGACTTCGATGCCCAACATAGTAATGATGAGCCAAAAGAGTTTTGGGTGGAATGCGACGAGACCGGACGTGTCAAAAACGTAAGGTCGTATTTCCCGGAGTGGTCGGAAAGTGATGATGGGGCTAAAGTAGTGGTTTGGAACGAGGGTAAAACCCAGGTGTGGTTTAAGAGGAAAAACAGTTTTCTTACCGTCCGGGACGAAAAGGCCTCTGCGGATATGCTCAAATTAGTTCAGGAATGCGACCCTCGACGGGCTGTCGAGCGTCTATATGAGCAGGAAAAACAAAATAAAGTAAAACTGGAAGTCAATGAACCTTCGGACAAGACCAAAAATATTAAGGTAACGGCTGATTCCACATCGTCCGGCAGACGAGAAATCCTGTATGTTGACCAGGCCACCAAACTTGTTACGGCCATAGAGTTTTATTGGCTAAAAGACGGCGTTTACCAACTCGAGGGCACGATGGAGTTTTACGATTACAATCAGCCAATCGACCCGGCGATGTTCAACCTGGACAAAGAAGTTCCTTCGGATGCAACGAAGATTGACCAGGTAAATCAGGAAGTCGGCCTGGCTCAGGGAAATCTCAGTAATGACGAGGTCGAAGTTGAAGTGGCCAAGCAGTTTTTTGAAGCTTTGATTGCTAAAGATTATGCCAAAGCAGGTAAACTGCTTGAAGGTATGCCCGCCGATAAAATGGAGGAAATGTTTGGCCATATAAAGTTCCTTCGTATCGTTTCAATTGGCAAACCTGCACCGCATCCCATACCTGCCACCGGAGGTGTGGTGGTGCCTTGTATAGTTGAAATCGAAGTAAATGGTAAAACCGGGGAACAGAAATTTGACCGTCTTGGCGTTCGGCAGGTTTACAATCAGCCGGGACGCTGGACTATTTTCGGCGGAATTTGAAAATCGATACGACGATAACAACAGGCCGGACGATTTATCCGGCCTTTTTTATTATTTTTGTCGCAAAATGAGCTGTTCTGTCACTATATAGTGAAGACCCGGGACTATTTTGATATGTTAGTATGTGGAGTTTGAAAATGCCTGAAAATGACGGATTTTACGTTCAGCGGTGCCTTGACGGCCATCCGGACGATTTTCGACACTTAGTCCGGCGGTACAAAGGGCCTCTTATGGGGTATTTAGCGGGGCAGCTTGGAAGAAGCGATTTGGCAGAAGAGGCGCTGCAGGAAGTGTTTGTCAGGTGCTATTTCGGCTTGTCGGCTCTGGAAAAGCCGGAGTCGTTTTTCGCCTGGATGCTGGGCGTTGCCAATCGCGTCGCCAAAGAGCAGGTAAGAATCGAGCAAAAAGAACGCCAGGCCGCGGAAAAGCTGGCTCAAATGCCTGCCCAGACAAATAACGCCCATGACTGGCCGTTAGCGAAAACGGTTGCCAAACTCGATGATTTTTCAAGGCAGTTAATTCTGCTTCGATATTATGGCGGGCATACCTGTAAAGATGTTGCGACCATAATGAATATTCCCATAGGCACGGTGACCAAGTCCCTTTCGAGGGCTTATACGCGCTTACGCGAGATGCTTAAAGACGAAGCAGCACAGGAAAGCGAGGTGCAGTTATGAATTGCTCAGAATGCAGAGAACTTTTAGTTGGCTATATCGAGGGATTGCTTGATGACAATCTGAATCAGGCGGTCAGGTCGCATCTGGATGTATGCGCCGAGTGCCGCAAAGAGCTCGAACAGGTAAACTTGCTGCAAAAGCGTCTTGTCGCCAATGGCACCGGTCACGGTCAAAACGACCTTGAAAACGCGGTGATGGACAGAATCGTCCGCGAACAGGCATTGAAACTCCGGAAAGCGAATCAGGATAAACATCAAGTGAATATCTGGAGGTTCATTATGAGAAGTCCGATTACAAAATTAGCTATTGCGGCGGTGATTATCATCGCGGTTTTGGCGGGCATATATGTCATAACAGGCAAAGCGCCGGCGGTAACGTGCTGTGCCTGGGCAAAAATCGCAGACAAAGTGGCTCAGTTCAAGACCTGCACCTACAGATTGCACATAAGGCAAACAGGCGGGCCTGTCGGTCAAAAGGGTCAGCAAGTCGAGGGCAAGGCGTATATCTCATCCGACTACGGCTACAGAATGGAAACCTCCCTTAATGGTATCCCGATGCAGCAGATGTATATTAATCCTGGTGAGAAGGCGATGATTATTGTGATGCCCGCCCAGAAAAAGTATATGCGTATGGCGCTGACGGACGAATCGCTGGCCAAGACAAAAAAACAGATGCAGGACCCGAGAGAGATTATAACTCAATTTATGTCTGGTCAGCCCGTCCAGTACAAGGAGCTTGGCAAAGATACTATAAACGGAGTTGAAGTTAAAGGTATTGAGGTTAATAATCCGCCGGCGGTCCAAGGCATTTACAGCAATTTCACAGGCCGGATGTGGGTTGATGTTGCTACGGAGTATCCCGTCAGGATGGAAATCGAGGGGGAGATGAAACTTGGCGGGCAGAATATTAATATGATAATAGTTATGGATGGTTTCGAGTGGGGTACGGAGCTTTCGCCGGATTTATTCAAACCCGATATCCCGGCGGATTTCACGACGATGGGCGAGATGAAATTGCCGACACAGGACGAAACGGGGGCCATTGAAGGGTTTAAGCTGTTCGCTGAAATCACGGACGGCAAGTATCCAAGCCAGATGAACGCGATGAGTGCAGTACTGGAAGCGGTCCCGGCGCTCCAAAAGAAGTTTAATCCTGAAAAGAGTGCTGAGCCGAATAACCAGGCACAGCAGGAGCTAATGAATAAAACAATGAAATTGCAGGGACCATTCGTTTTCTACCAAAAGCTGCTTCGAGAAGGTAACGAGCCCGCGTATCACGGCGATAAGGTTACGGCTGAGTTCGGTGATGCCGTCCTGATGCGGTGGAAGGTTTCGGATAAACAGTACCGTGTCATATTTGGTAATTTGACTGTTAAAACAGTAAGTGATAATGAGCTTGCCGTGCTTGAGGCTATGCCGCTAAACAGGCAGCCAAAAGCGATTAAACCAAAGCCGGCCGATGCAACTACGTGCGGTCAAATTAAGGAGTTGGAATTAAGCTGGATGCCTGGAATGCATGCCGCTGAAAACAGGGTATATATGGGCACATCCTCAGACGGGTTATCACTCTTGGCCGACGTTTCGGACGATAGTAATTTGATTGTGCAGGAACTGAAAAGAGACACGACTTATTACTGGCGTGTTGACGGGACTGACGCCAATGGCAAAGTAGCGACCGGCGATGTATGGAGTTTCAATACCGGCAAGTTGGTCGGATGGTGGAAATTTGACGAAAGCACGGGGGCAATTGCTTCCGACAGCTCCGGCAACGGCAATAATGGCGCACTAAAGGGCAATCCTGTGTGGCGGCCTACCGGCGGAGTTTCGGGCGGGGCTATTGAATTGAGCGGCAAGGGCGATTACGTCGAAATCAGCAACGAGGCCAATTTCGACATCAATGACAAGATAACAATCTCTGCCTGGGTAAATATAACAGACATTCCGCAGGAATGGACGGGCATTGTTACCAAGGGCGATTCGGCCTGGCGATTGTCAACCTCTTTTGCCCAAAACGTTTTTCACTTCGGCGTTTCGAGCCAGGATTATATTAATGGCAAGACCGCTGTTGATTCCGGGCAGTGGCATAACGTCGTATGTGTTTATGACGGACAAAATATGAGCATATACGTTGACGGTAAACTGGATGTTTCGAGACCGCGGACAGGCCCCATTGGGACCAATGACTTCCCTGTTTGTATCGGCGAGAACATTGAGCTGAAGGGACGCTGCTTTCACGGCCTTATCGACGACGTGCGGATTTACAATTATGCATTGTCGCAGGATGAAATTATCGAGCTTTTCAACAGTGCACATTACGTGACTGTTGAAGCTAAATATATGCCTGCCGAAATGGAATTTAAGGCGCCGACTAGCTTCCAGCAGTGGGACAGGAAAGGATTCGCTGGGGCACAGAAGGACCAGTGGCATATTACAAAATCGGGTCAGATAGAGGCGCATGTCCAGATGCTAATTACAAATGTGCCGGCGGACACTTCCGTGATGACCGTAACGCTTCCATACAATGACGCAAGTATTATATCGGCGAAACTTGGCGATTCATCGTTATCGTTCGACAAAGCAAAAGCGGTTCGCGGGTATGATGTAACTGTTCCTAATATGGAAAAAATGGACGCCGGTCAAAGAGAGATAGATCTCGTTTGGACAATGCCGCTTGATAAACTGGAAAAGGCGCCGTATGGCTATCGAGCCGAACTGGCCGGATTGATACCTGTCAGTATGTACAAATTAACGATTGTCCTGGATAAAGGATGCGGGTATGTGTTTTCAAAAGATCCGTCAAGGTCTGAATTTATGGCTTTTTCTCAGGACCCTGTTGGATGGACGAGTCAGGAACCGAAGAGCTATTTTGGCTCGTGCGGGATTCCCGTTAAGCCGGTAAATCAGCAATAAGAAGCAAAGATATCTTATCACCGGGGCCGGGCATAAATGTCCGGCCTTTTTTATGCGCAAAGCGGATTAGTGTGTGGCTTTTATCTCTTGCCTGTTCGCATTCTCATGTTTAATATAAGATGGTGGTTGACGTCTTGTCTTTTAATTAAAGGACGCGATATCTATGAAAAAAGCTTTAGTTACGGGTATTACAGGCCAGGATGGCTCCTATCTGACAGAGCTTCTCCTTAAAAAGGGCTACGGGGTCTGGGGTATCATTCGCAGAAGTTCGTCGTTCCACACGGGCAGAATCGACCATTTGTATAAAGACCCCCACGAAAAACCCCGTCTTCGCCTTGTTTACGGTGACCTCACCGATGGCGGCAACCTCTCATCAATCGTTAATGAAATCCAGCCGGATGAAGTCTACAACCTCGGAGCCCAAAGCCACGTCAAGGTCAGTTTCGAAATCCCCATTTACTCCGTCAATGTCGATGCACTCGGAACCCTCCGCCTGCTCGAAGCCCTCCGTGGAATGAAAACGCCCCCGAAGTTCTATCAGGCCTCCAGCAGCGAAATGTACGGCAAAGTCGTTGAGGTCCCGCAGACCGAGAAAACTCCCTTCTATCCCCGAAGCCCCTACGCCTGCGCCAAGGCATACAGCTTCTGGCAGACCGTCAATTACCGCGAAGCATACGGCCTTTTCGCCAGCAATGGCGTCATGTTCAATCACGAGTCCCCTCGCCGGGGCGAAACGTTCGTCACTCGAAAAATCACCCGCGCCGCCACTCGCATAAAACTTGGTCTTCAGGATAAACTCTATCTCGGCAATCTCGATGCCAAACGTGACTGGGGCTATGCCGGCGATTATGTCGAGGCGATGTGGCTCATCCTCCAGCAGGATAAACCTGACGATTTTGTCATAGCCACCGGCGAATCCCATTCCGTTCGTGAGTTTGTCGAGGAGGTCTTCGGCTATCTCAATATGGACTGGCACAAATACGTTGAAGTTGACCCCAAGTATTTCAGGCCCACTGAAGTCGATACCCTGCAGGGCGACGCAACCAAAGCCGCCAAAGTCCTCGGCTGGAAACCAAAGGTCGTTTTCAGGGAACTCGCAAAAATGATGACCGATGCCGATATGAAAATCGCCGAGCACGAGAAAATTATCGCCGAGCACGACAAAAAACAATGAGCGACTTCTTCAAAGACAGGCGAATAGTGGTTACGGGCGGGGCCGGCTTTCTTGGTAGTTATATCATCGAAGGCCTGCAGGAACGCGGCTGCAAAAATATCCTCGTCCCCAAAATAGAGGACTACAACCTCGTCAACCTCCCCGACGTTATCCGGATGTATGATGATATGAAACCTGATATCGTCATTCACCTCGCAGCTGTTGTAGGCGGCATCGGTGCAAATCGCCAACACCCAGGCAAATTCTTCTATGAGAACCTTATGATGGGCGTCCAGCTCATCGAACAGGCACGCCTTCGCAATCTCGAAAAATTCGTCGCCATCGGCACCGTTTGTTCCTACCCCAAGTTTACCCCCGTTCCCTTCAAAGAAGATGATTTATGGAACGGCTACCCTGAGGAAACAAACGCGCCTTACGGCCTGGCAAAAAAAATGCTCCTCGTCCAGTCCCAGTCCTACCGCGCCGAATATGGTCTCAACGGCATATTCCTTGTCCCCGTGAATCTCTACGGCCCAGGAGATAATTTCAACCCCTCCAGCAGCCACGTTATCCCTGCCCTTATAAAAAAATGTGTCGATGCCATCGACGCCGGTGACGACCATATCGTCTGCTGGGGAACCGGAAAGGCCTCCCGGGAGTTTATTTATGCAGATGACGCCGCAGAGGGCATCCTCCTGGCTACCGAACGCTACAACGGCCCCCAACCCGTCAATATCGGCGCAGGATTCGAAATCACAATCAAAGACCTCGCCGAGAAAATTGTAAAGCTCACCGGCTTCAAAGGCCAAATCCGCTGGGATTCCTCCAAACCCGATGGCCAGCCCCGACGCCGACTCGACGTCTCGCGAGCCAAACAACTCTTCGGCTTCGAGGCCCAAGTGTCCTTCGACGAAGGCCTCAAACGGACCATCGGCTGGTTCCTCGAAAACCGTCCCCGTACTCTTTAACTGTTTCCTTAATAAACGCTAATTACACTAAAACGCCAACCCCGGATTTTGCTTGGTTTTGGGTCCGTTTGACGATATAATATAGGAGCAGCAGTAATGGGCTGCACCCAAGTTTAAGCGTTTTGATGAGGGATTAACGATGAGAGGTTTGGTAAGCGGCGTTTTAGTGTTTGCGATGTTCAGTGTTTGTTGGGCGGCCCCACAGCCCGCCGTCGTCCAAAAATCCGGCGACTGGACGCTCGACCTCCGTTTCGAGAACCCACAACAGATTACCCTTGAGGGCACCACCCCGCAGCGTTACTGGTACACAATCCTTACCCTCACCAACAAATCAGGTAAGGACGTTGATTTTTATCCAGCCGCCCAGCTTATTACTGATACTCTTCAGGTCGTTCCGGCCATAAAGGGGACTTCCGCTGTTCTTTTTAAAAAGATAAAAAATCGCCATCAGGGCAAATATCCCTTCCTCCAGCTTCTCGAAAACACAGGTGATAAAATCCTTCAGGGGCAGGACAATGCTGTTGATATCGCGGTCATCTGGCCTGACTTTGACCCCAACGCCAAAAGCGTGAGCATATTTATCACGGGCCTCAGCAATGAAACAGTCGCCGTTGACCATCCCACCGACAAGGACAAAGACGGCAATCCGGTGAAAGTTTACCTCCGCAAAACCCTTGAGCTTAACTACTCAATCGCCGGCGACCCTAAATTCCGCCCCGACCAGAAGCTCAAATTCGAAAGCAAAACCTGGGTAATGCGTTGATTTGGCTGGCCGCCTGTCCGTCGATTTGTCGAGGGGCTCGCCGGGGGGATTCAGCTTTTTATTCCTACCGGGGATTTGCCGCTTTCTGCATAAGCTCGTGTACCCACTCCTCAAAAAATACAGGGTACAGATTCATTTTCTCGCTTCCCAATTGTGCCCCGTTTTTAGATAAAAGTCCGCGCAGAAAGTCTTTGTGTTCTGGAAATTGCTCCCCGATGCGTTTCATATATAACGCCGCCAGTGTTTTAAGCCGCTGTTTTTTCACCGCCTCATTTTGTTCTGCTGCCCTGAAGAACCGCCTCACTGAATCCACCGTTACGCCCGCCTCGGGGAAATAAGACGCCAGTCGTCGAGGCGGCTTGCTTGGCAGCATAAAATCTTCGTCCATAGACGAGTCCGTCTCTTCCGGCTCATAATGAATAAACGGGTCAAAGAAAAATACCGCTGCGTTATAATCTCTCCTCAGATTCGCAAGATAAGGCACAAAAACATCCGGCGGTTTTCCCGGCTGGAATAAATTCAAAGGCCCATCCCCAACCAGCACCGTAAAACAGAACCGATTCAAATCCTTGCGGTTGTACCCTATGATTTTGTTGTATGCCTGCTGGATCTTGTGCAGCGTCGCTCTTCGCACGTCCATTATCAGCATCCTTGCGTAAACCGTCCGGTCAACTATCGCCTCTATCTCTTCGAGCCGCTGCTGCCAATTTGCCTGCTTGGGAACAACTAATTCGTAGAATCTTGTCTTGCTGTCGTTATGCAGCCGGTCGTAGATGTCCCAGCCCAGGACCCTGTCCAAAGTCAGGATATGAATCCTCGGCTCTCGCTGCTGATAACTCAATACGTCAAATTCTTCGCCCATCTTTCGGCTTTTTTCTCAGGTGGATTAAATTCGCTGCCGGCTGGCACACCTTCGGTTTACAACTCCTTTATTGTACTCAATTTATCGCCTGATTACAAGCCGTTCGCGCGTGTTTCGCCGGTGGTAAAAGGCCTTTATTTTGATTTGACGTCAGGGGCAGGTTGAGGTATTTTGCTCATAGTATCGAGGGGTTATAATTGACGAAAAAGTGTTTAAGGAGATTGCTATGAGAACGCGAATTCCACTGATTGCATTCACAGTTATTGTCAGTATTGTTTGCGCAAACCAGCATATTTTCGCTGAGGAAACGGCAGTTCAAAAAGGAAAGGAGAAAGCCATGTCTGTGAAATTACAATGGTTCGGCCACGCCAGCTTCAAAATTTCCAGTGGCAGCGACGTAATTTATATAGACCCCTGGAAACTCAAAGATACCCCGCACGACGCAACCATCGTTCTCGTCAGCCACATCCACTACGACCATTATTCCGCCGAAGATATCGCAAAGGTCTCTGGTATGACTACGAAACTTATTGCTGCGGAAGATGTTATCCAAAAACAGGGAAAAGGCCAAACGCTAAAACCAGGCCAGTCAATCGATGTCAATGGCATCAAAATCACCGGCATTCCCGCCTACAACCTTGCCAAACAATTCCACCCGAAATCCAATAACTGGCTGGGTTTCGTCATCGAAATCGCCGGAAAACGCATATATTATGCCGGCGACACCGACCTCACTGACGAAATGAAAGCCCTCAAAAATATCGACCTCGCCTTACTGCCGGTAGGGGGCAAATTCACTATGAATGCCGCCGAGGCCGCCGACGCGACAAAACAGTTCAAACCCAGGCAGGCAATACCTTGCCACTGGGGTGATGTCGATGTTGTAGGCAGTCAGGCCGACGCGGATAATTTCAAAAAACTGGCCGCCTGCAAAGTTACAGTCCTCAAGCCCGGTGAATCAATCACAATCGATTGAGTTGTCATACAAGCCATTTCGTAACTGTCATTCCTGCGAAAGCAGGAATCCGGGTAATATTTAGCCCCATGTTTTACCGGGGGGCTCCTGGCGAGTCGGGGCAACCCTGATTTTCCCGTTCTAAATGCCTTACTTTGCCGATAACGTGCCTTTTATACTGTATAATTGCGATTACTGGATAACTGATGACGACTTTGATTAAAAGGCGCAAAACATATCCAGTGCGGTAAACGTAGATACTAATGAACGGGACGGCTGGGGGGAAACCGGCAAAACCGTAAAAGTTCGGGCTGCCCAGCTTGCAATGGCGGCCCGGCTTCTTTTTTAGTTCCTTGACAAGCACACTATAAAATTTCCTTCTCGCTTTTCGTTTTACTTATGTCTTATTAACATTATGCTCTGTGTGGCAGCGCGGGCATTCCACAGTGGCAGCGGCGTAATTCGGCGGTATCTTCAGCGTCATTCCGCACGCGCACGTCAAAAAAACAAATCCGTTTACCTTTCGCATAATATCGCCCACCTGGCGAAGCTGTTTTTCCTTCTGCTCATTCTTGGCCTCCGCGCTTGCCTGTCTAAGGGCGATATCTTCTTTCGTTAATGCCGATGCGGGCATAACAGTCCTGCTCTTCGTTACACTTACAAACGAGTCCGAATAATCCTTCAACGATGCTCCCTGAGACATATTCCGCAAAATCCGTATCCTCTCCGATATCGGCGGGTGCGTGCTCGTCAGGTCTGACAAGTTCCATTGTCCCATCTTTTTGAACGGATTGACTATGAACATCGGGGCCGTAACCTTGTTGGCTGACGCGAGCTGTGGGGCGTGGTCGTTCGCGATTTTCTCTAATGCGCTTGCCAGTCCTTCCGGATACCGTGTCAGCCGAACCGAACCGGCATCAGCTAAGTACTCACGTCGCCTCGACAATGCGAAATACAACAACTGCGTCATAATCGGCGCCAGAATCGCCACTACAATGGCGATTAAAAGCAGTATCGCTGCCGCTCCGCCGCCTTTGCCCCCGCCGGACGAATATCTTCTTCTCGACCCTCCGCCATACATCATCCCTCGTAAAAAAACCTGCGAAAGAAGCGCTACTGACCCCAGCATAATACCCGCCAGCGTCACAAACAGAATGTCCCGATGCAGTATATGGCTCATCTCGTGCCCAATGACTCCCTGCAACTCATCGCGGTTGAGTTTCGCGAGTAACCCTGCTGTTACCGCGACAGATGCCGATTTGGGGCTTCGCCCCGTTGCGAATGCGTTTGGTGCGGGGTCGTTGATAATATAAACCTTAGGCATTGGCAGGCCCGAGGCAATCGCCATTTCTTCAACGACATTAAACAACTGCGGATGAACGTCGTGTGTAACAGCCGTTGCGTTGCTCGCCAAAAGCAGAATCTGGTCGCCCGATGAAAAACTAATCAGCGTAAGCACCACCCAGATTCCCGTTGCTATCATCAACCCGAGCATCCCGCCGTCAGGCCCCCTGATTGCCATACCGATAACTGCCCCCAGCCCAAGCAGGCACACCGCCATCAGCATCAACAGCAGGACCGAATTCCTCTTATTTATCCGTATCAGTTCCCACATAACTTCTTAAGTGATATTTTCTATTAGAAACTGACTTTCGGCGCTTCACGTTCAGCCGCCGCCGAAACCTCAAAGAAATCCCGCTTGGTGAAGCTGAATATCCCCGCCACGATGTTCGACGGGAACATCTGTATCCTGTTGTTGAAGAACATTGCCTGATCGTTATACGCCTGCCGCGAAAACGCAATCTTGTTCTCCGTGCTCGACAGTTCCTCCTGGACCGCTAAAAAGTTCTGGTTTGCCTTCAGGTCGGGATAATTCTCAACAACAAGCATAAATTTACTAAGCGCCTCGCCCAGTGCGCCTTCTGCCTTTGCTGCGTCCGCTACCGTCTTTGCGCCCATCGCCTGTGCACGCGCGTTGGTTATCGCCTCAAAAGTCCCTCGCTCGTGCTTCATATACCCCTTCGCTGTTTCGACGAGATTGGGAATCAGGTCGTGACGCCGCTTCAGTTGCACGTCTATCTGCGACCACGCGTTGTCAACCTGGTTGCGAAGCCCCACAAAAACATTGTAAGTCCCGATTACGTACAGGATTACCAAAAGCAGTCCCGCCGCAATCACCAGTAAAACAATCAGTGCAATCATTCCTATACCCATATTTTTTCTCCTTCAATAATCGCTTTGTCTTTTCCCTTCCACGGATTTGAGATTGCCGTAAACTTTAATACTGGGACGGATTATAAAGCAAAACGGGGACTTGTCAACTGCGGGCAGCGATATCTGACATACCGCCGCCGGTATCGATTTGTTGTTTATTCGTAGCCGTATCGTTTTATGAACCAGCTTTTAACGAACTGCACCAGACATAAATAGGTCGGCACGATGAGCATCAGCGCTATGAAAAATGACGGAGGCGGTTCAACAAAACCAAAGTATTTGCCCAAGGGAAGGAACGGCAGCACAAGGGCGATAGTAACAATGTAAATAGAAGTGAAAAGCATAAATTGGCTGGGTTTGCTTTCAATAAAAGGCACCTTTCCCGTGCGAATGATATGAATGACCAGCGTTTGGGTGCAGAGGGATTCCAAGAACCAGCCCGTCTGGAACAACGGCGCCGACGCGTGAAAAATAAACCACAAAACGCCGAAAGTTATAAAGTCAAAGAGTGAGCTGACGGGACCGATGAAAATCATAAATTTTTTGATATAGTCCACGTTCCACGGCCGTGACTTGAGAAGGTATTCTTCATCGATGCCGTCCGAAGGAATGGCAATCTGGGACATGTCGTAAAGAAAATTATTTAGGAGAATTTGAATTGGCAGCATCGGCAGAAAAGGCAAAAACAAACTTGCCCCCGTCATACTGAACATATTGCCGAAGTTGGAGCTGGAGCCCATCTTGATGTATTTGATGATATTGCCGAAGGTTTTTCGTCCCTCGATTACCCCGTCGCTGAGAACCAGCAAACTTTTTTTCAGGAGGATGATATCAGCCGTTTCCTTGGCGATATCCACGGCGTTATCGACGGAAATGCCGACGTCAGCGGCCTTGAGGGCCGGCGCATCATTAATACCATCGCCCAGATATCCCACGATATGTCCGTTTTTGTGCAGGGCGTGAATAACCCTTTCTTTTTGCAGCGGGGAAAGTCGGGCAAAGACGGTTGTAGTTTTGACCAGTTCTCCCAGCGCGGCGTCATCTGCCTTTTCCACTTGTTCGCCGGTCGCGAAACCCCTCATATTCAAGCCGACGTCGCTGCAAATCTTTTTCGTAACAAGCTCATTATCGCCGGTGAGAACCTTAAACTCTATTCCGAGGTTATTCAAAGTTTCGATGGTCTTTTTAACGGTTGATTTCGGCGGGTCCAAAAAGGCAATATAACCTTTCAGGATGAGGTTCTGTTCATCGTCCTTTGTGTAAACGTTTTTGGGCTGGTCAAAATTCTTGTATGCAATCGCAAGTACCCTGAAGCCCTCTGCGCTGAGGTCGTTGTACTCATTTTCCAGTTCGACAAGGACCAGTTTGGCCTCGTCCAAATCCAGTATCTCGCCGTCAAGCTCGAATTTGGTGCATCTTCGATATATCTCTTCCGGGGCGCCTTTGACAATAATCTGGTGTTTGCCGTCCGCCTCGACAACCACCGACATTACCTTGCGTGAAAAATCGAACGGCACCTCATCGATCTTTTTGTATTGCTTGACTAAAATTTTCTCATAAGACAGTATCGCTCGGTCGAGAATGTTTTTAAGCCCGGTCTGGTAGAAGCTGTTGATATACGCCAGACGCAGGACGTCATCGTCCTCTTTTCGCACCACGTCGCAATGTCGTTCCACTACAATCCTGTCGAGCGTCAGCGTCCCTGTCTTGTCGGTGCACAGCACGTCCATCGCGCCGAAGTTCTGAATGGCGTTGAGACGTTTTACTATCACGTCCTTTTTGGACATCGCAATCGCACCCTTGGAGAGGTTTATCGCCACCAGCATCGGGAGCATTTCGGGCGTTAGTCCCACGGCAACGGACAACGAAAACAAAAGCGACTGGGTAATATCGCCCTTCAAAAAGGCATTAATGGCGAAAATCACGAGCACCATGACGACCATAACCCTTATCATCAGCCAGGTGAAGCTGCGAATACCTTTGTCAAAACTGCTCTCAACGGATATTGCCGCCAGCCGTTTGGACAACGCGCCGAACCTGGTCTCAAGCCCCGTTTTAGCGACGACTCCAATCGCCGTTCCGCTTATGACGCTTGAACCCATAAACGCGATATTTGTTAAGTCGGAAGGAGAGCGCCCCTTGGGAGTCAGCGGCTCGGCGGTTTTTTCAACGGGAAACGATTCGCCCGTCAGAGATGCCTGATTAATGAAAAGGTCCTTACAGGAAATAATCCGCAGGTCCGCAGGCACCATATCACCCGCAAAAAGGTCGATGATGTCACCGGGAACAATCTCTCGTATCTTTACCTCCCTTGCCTTGCCGTTGCGAATAACCGTGGCCGTGGCCCTTACCATTTCGCTGAGCTGTTCCGCCTCTTTTCCCGCTCGATATTCCTGGATGAATGACAAAAATACGCTGATAAAGGCCATCAATATCACCAGGAGGGCGCTTATTTTCTCACCAAAGAACAGCGAGAAGCCCGCGATAATCAAAAGAACCACCACCAGCGGGTTTAAAAATTTGGAGAAAATCTGGAAAATGACCGTCCGTTTTTTCTTCTTGGCCGGTTCGTTGTGCCCATATTCCTCAAGTCGTTTAATCGCCTCTTTTTCGGACAGGCCTTTGAGAGACGTATCAAAAAGCTGCAGAAGGGATTCCTGTGTGCAGGTCACAAAGTCAATATCTGGCGTTTTTTTATTGCTATTTGGCATTCAGCCGGCTCTATAAAACGTTCATAATTATTCCACTCTCGCCGGACAATCGGAACCGTGACCACGCAAATGTTCCCAAAGACACGGCTTTGTCCTGAGTTTTTCGTTTGCAGCTTACCCGCTCGGCACGAATCGCTGCATTTTAAGACGAAAACCTGCGACAGGGCAACCCTTTTTCTCCGGAATAAAAAAAATTAGTTTGCACCGGCGAAATCTTTGGGTGAAATCAGGTTCCTGTCCCGGCAACGCGGTAACTTGTTTTCCGTCTTCTGCAGTATGCTTGCCACGGCGAAGCGTAGCGAAGCCGGGCGCTACTTCCCTCCGAACATATCCGCCAGAACCTTTTTTATCTTGTTTCCCTCGTCAAGTTTGGCTCTGGCGATTATGTCGTTCAGTTCGCCGCTGTCAAACCACAGTCCGTCTCCCTTTGAACACCTGTCTACCAACAGCGTTGGTTTTTCGTGCCCCACGATAATTTTCTCCATCTTCTTATCGCATATCGGGCATTGTTTAGGTTTCTCCCTGTTGCTCATATCTTTGTTAAACGAACTGATAAGTATCTTTGCCTTCCCGTCGTCGTCCAGAAGCATTTCAAGCTCGCCGGTGTCTAACCACACACCTTTGCAACCCGTGCAATAGTCAATCTCTACCTTCGCCAGTTCCAGCGTTATCATCGCGTTTTTGCAGACCGGACAATCCATAACTATGCTCCTTTTCCCTGTGAGATAATTTATCTGTCTCACCTGGGCCAAATCTTACTACCCTCCGTCCCTCCGGTCAAGCAACTCATCCGTTAAGAACCGCTACCTGTGTCGACGATTTATTCTATAGCCCATCTTACCCCAAATCCCCCCCCCACAATCTTTGGGACAGGTTTTACGCAACCGGCAACTTGACATATTAGAGGAATAAGCGTATATTTATAATTATTAGAATTGGTTGACCGAAGCAAAATATGGTGGGGAAGGATATTCCCAGGGTCATAAAGGATTAGGTGTTTGTCCCTGGCGTTCCAAGGAGCGTTTGGCCGTATGAGCGTAAAATTGCCAGCACCATTTGCCCGACGTCCTCGGATAGTGTTGTTTCGCTGGGGTATATACGCCTGTTTCTTTTTGTCCGGGGCCACGTCGCTTTTGTTCGAGGTCCTCTGGAGCCGCCAGTTCGTAACGGTTTTTGGCAACAGTTGCTATGCCATCAGTATTGTTCTCTGTGCTTATATGGCAGGCATCGGTCTGGGCGGACTCTTCGGTGGTCGATTGGCGGACAGTGTTACCCGACGCACGCTCGCCTTTGCCCTTGTTCAGGCGGCTGTCGCACTCTGTGCCCTGGCAATTCCGCCTATGCTTGACTGGATGAGGTTTCTTGTCCCCGCACTCCCCGCTCTGTCGCCACACTCGCTTTTAGTCAGCACTCTGGCCCGCTTCGTCTTGTCTTTTGCTATTCTCGCTGTGCCCTGTTTCCTGATGGGTACAACGCTACCACTTCTGGTGAGGGTTGTGACGGAGTCCGACCGGAGCATCGGCTCACGCATTGGCCTGCTGTATTGTATGAATACCCTTGGCGCTGCCCTCGGTTGTTTGGCAGGGGGGTTTTGGATGATAGGAACGTTCGGTCTGCGAGGGACAAACCAACTGGCCGTCGGCGTCAACTTCGTAATTGCCATTCTGGCCTTGGTCCTGTCCCGGCGCGCCGATACAGCTCTCTCCGATATCCCCGCTCCGCTCCCAACTCCTCATACCGAAAGGATTGACCACAATGAAGAGCCGGAGGTGTCTGCTCGGTTGCTGTTGGCCCTGGCGTTTCTCAATGGCTTTGCCGGCCTGGCGTGTGAGGTTCTCTGGATACGATATATGTCTTTTATAGTCAATTCGACTTATGTCTTCCCAACTATCCTCTGTGTTTATCTCCTCGGTGCCGGCCTGGGCGGGTTGATATACGGTTTGCTGGCAGGGCGAATTCAACGACCGGCGATGACGCTTGGTGTTGTAGAGATGCTGCTCGCGCTTTCGGTTCCTGCCACTTTTATAACCAGCGCACTCCTTTTCGCCGGCGGCCCGCCTCCGATGGAACAAAAGAGTATGGCCCTGCTCACCGTGTTCCTCCCGACTGTGCTTATGGGTATGGCGTTCCCTCTTTTGTGTGCCGTGTATGGACGACGCGTCCAGACCCTCGGTCGCCGGACCGGATTGCTCTACGCGGTCAATACGGCCGGGACGGTCCTGGGGTCGCTTTTGCCGATATTCGTCCTCATCCCCTTTCTCGGCATCCAGAAGAGCTTGTGGCTCATATCCTTTCTCTATGGCTTAATGGCGATTACGCTGCTCGGCTGCACCAATCTGAAAGGACGTTGGCTCTTAGGGGGTTTCACGTTGCCCGCAGCCGTCGTCTATGCCGTTGCCTTAATTCTGCTCTTTACCGTTGTTCCCTCGAACCTCTGCCAGCGGGTGTTCCTCGCCACGGATTTCGGTTTGGCAAAACACACTGACATCCTTTTCTACCGCGAAGGCCGAACCGGCACCGCCATCGTAACTCGTAACCGCATCAACAATTGCAGGACGGTTTACATCAATGGCGTTTCCGAAGTCCCCATCCTCTATCCACATCAGCTCTGCTTCAAAATGATTGGCGACCTTGCTCCAATGTTCCACCCAAAACCAGATGATGTTCTTATGATATGTTTCGGCGGCGGAGTCGCCGCCGGCGCAACCTCAGTTTTGCCCGAAGTAAAATCCCTCACAATAGTGGACATGGAAAAAAGCGTCGTTAAGGCCGCCGCCCTCCTCTCACAGGAAAATAACGGTCTCCTCCAAAATCCAAAGGCCAACGTCGTCATTGACGACGGCCGAAACTTCATTATGACTTCCCCCAAAAAGTGGCCAGTCATTGTCTCTGACTCCACACACCCAAAATCCGGCGACAGTTGGGTTCTCTATACTCAGGAATTTTACCAGCAGGTGCGGGACCACCTTACCGGCAATGGCGTCTTTGTCGAGTGGGTTCCGATTCACGGCCTGCGCATCGCCGAGTTCAAAATCATCACCCGAACCTTCCAGTCCGTATTCCCTCACGCCAGCATGTGGGTTGTTCACGGCGTTGACGAGCAGGCGCGTTTTGTCTCCTATGTGCTGCTCGCCGCCACGCCCGAACCCCTTAAAATTGACGTGGCTAAATTACAGGACCGCCTCAATGCCGAACCCGTCCGCCGTGACCTCGAACCCTACGGTCTGCATACCCCCGCCGGCTTCCTCGATTCCTTCCTTTGCGCAGAGGATTCTCTCCGGCGATGGACAGGTGATGGTCCGGTCAATACCGACGACCTCCCCTTTACGCAGTATGTGACGCGATACTCCCAAGGCCCCGCATTTCGTAATGCCGACTTTATCGAGCCGATGGAGGATATCTGGCCCTACCTGACCAACACCGGCTCCGAAGATTCCGCAAAACAGTTGCGCGAAGCCCTTACGCTTCGTGCCGAAACCAATCGCTTTGCGTTGACGGGCCGACTCGACAAAGCCTATGCCGTCTTCCCAGACGATGTTCGTTGCCAGCGAATGCGGCGACTTTATGAACAGGGGCCACGTTACGTCCAGGCCCTCGTGGACATATACCGCGACAATCCAAAAGTTCTCGAATTGCTCGCGCTTCTTCGCCTCTCCGGCCCAGGCGGCCTGCAGGCTACCGTCCCTATCCATCAGCGGATATTGAAGCTCGACCCCAAAAACGTTAATTCCCTCAACGTGCTTGGCGCTATTTGCATAAACGCCAATCTTCTCTCGCAGGCGGAAAATTACCTCACGCTCGCCGTCCAGTTGGCGCCGGATTCCGTTACCGCTCGCTATAACCTCGGCCTTGTCTTTTATCGCACAGGCCGACCACAACTGGCCATCCCTCATTTACGCTATTGTCTTGATAAAGACCCCAACGACCAGACCTCGCGTGGTATTCTCGCCAATATCGAGCAAGCAGGAAAAACCCCTCCCCAAAACGATATTCCTCGGGACGTTTTCCCCGGCCGACCCAGAAATTAATTTTTAGCAGGAACATTTGCCGGGAACCCTTCCTTAACTCAGCACCCAAAACTTACTTCCCTGTTTGCATATCCCGTGCCAAAACGGGCAATCGCGTGTTAAAAAGGTATTGCAAAAACGGCGGCGATGACTATAATGTCGCTTTCTTTGGCAAACCGAGTTTATAGTCCGAGCGGTGGCGGTTTTTTTCAGGAGAAACTTAATGGAAGCAATAGCACAGGCGCAGAGCGGAATAGATTTGTTCGGCGAAGAGCTGCTGAGCATAGAGCAGATAAAAAAGTTGTCGGAACGGGTACATTCGAGCGAGGCGAGCCGATTGGCTTTCGCCGAACAGGTTGAGCAAAATATGGGCAAGACCGGAGGCAAAGGGTGTCTTGCCGCGGGTATAGGACTGTTCATCCTGGGCAAAGACGCTGAAGCGGTCGAGAAACTGCAGAAGGGAAGCGACTGCAAAGAGAAGTTTATGTGCTTGGCATTTGCGCTTCGTCGGCTTGGTAAATACGGCGAGGCGATAGAAAACTTTAACGCCGGTGCAAAACAGGGAGCGGATTCACTGGCGATATCGCTGGAGAAGGCGGCCACACATCGCATAGCGGGCAATTTCGAGTCGGCGGAAAAAGAGATGAAGGGCTGCGGCAATTTCAAGAACGTAAGCGCGGAATATCATTATCAGCTTGGCCGATTGCGTGAGGCGCAGGGGCTGTATGAGGAGGCGATAGAAAACTACAAGGCGGCTTTAGAGCTTTCGCCGAGGCATCAGGAGGCGATGTTTCACCTGGCGTATCGATGTGACCTTTCGGGTGATGAGGATGCGGCGATTGATTATTACAAGGCGGTTGCCTCATCGTCGCCGGGGTACACAAGCGCGTTGCTGAATCTGGCGGTGATTTACGAGGACAAGGGCGATTACGACAAGGCGGCGCGCTGTGTTGATAAGGTTTTGGCGTGCCATCCGAATCATAAGCGGGCGATTTTGTTCCAAAAGGACATCGAAAGCTCCAAGACGATGGTTTACGACGAGGAAACGGAGAAGAAGAAGACCCGCAAGATGCAGATTATCGAGACGCCGTTATCGGATTTTGAGCTTTCGGTGCGAAGCAGGAATTGTCTCAAGAAGATGAATCTGAATACGCTTGGGGACCTTTTGAGGACGACGGAGGCGGAGCTGCTTGCGTTTAAGAATTTCGGCGAGACGAGCTTGCGGGAGATAAAGGCGATTCTGGATTCGAAGAATTTACAGCTTGGGATGATGCCTGAGGACAGGCAGTTCGGGTCGGCCGAGCCGGCACAGACCAGTGTTGTCGATGAGCCGATCGCGGACCAGGGGTTGTCAAACAAACCGATAGTAGATTTGCAGTGGTCGGTGAGGGCGAAAAAGGCGCTGCTGAAACTCAACCTTCGCACGGTCGGAGAGTTGACGCGGATTACGGAAGCGGAACTGCTGGGCTGCAAGAATTTTGGCGTAACGAGCTTGAATGAAGTTAAAAGAGTGCTGGCGAATCTTGGTTTATCGCTGCGGACGTTGGAGTAATAATCGCGCAAAAGCGGGAGCTGAGGTATTGCGCAGACGGGAGCGGGATTAGCGTTGCGGGGCGGCGGTCTGAAAAGTATGTGGTTTCGGCAATTCGGGTGGCGCAGAGATTTCGGGATACAAAGGACGGTCGGCAACTGTCTGCTGGCGGGGATGCTGCTGGCCGGGGCCGTGGCGTTTTTCAGTTGCCGCGAACAACTGGTCGTGCGAAGCACTCCGCAAATGAGCGTTGAGCAGCGTTTTATGGTGCGAGTGCTGCTGGCGGATGACGTGAATCACTGCACGGTAAAGATGCGAGGGGGCTTTAGCTTATTTAACAGCGACGGGAGCGTTCTGATTCCCGATACGATATTTGCCAATCACGGGCAGCCGATGGACGTGGGGGTTCTGGGCGGGGAGTTTACAATCGGCGGCAGGAGATTTGCGACCCGCGAGATTACAATTTCACCCGATGAGCCGTTTACATTTGTGATGGACGGCAACGAGTTTCGCGGCAAACTGCTCCTGAAAGCCAACGTTGACGGGGTGACATTTGACGTGATAAACATTGTGCCTGTTGAGCCGTATTTGGCGGGGGTTGTCGGGGCGGAGATGCCCGACCGCTGGGAAGCGGAGGCATTGAAGGCGCAATCAATAGCTGCGAGGACTTATTGCCTTTATAACAAAAAGAAATTCGGCTATATGCGCGACTGGGACGTAGCAAGAACACAGGCAAGCCAGGTCTATATGGGATTGAGGGGTGAATCAGCGAGCGTATGGAGGGCGGTCAACGATACGGCGGGAGAAATTCTGGTCTGTGAGCAGGCGGGTTTGCCCGGCGCGGGGGCGTCTGGCGAGGAGCTTTTCCCAACGTATTACAGTTCAAGCTGCGGGGGACATACCGAGGACGCCAGGAACGTTTTCGGGGATTTGTTTGGGCCGCTCAGGGGAGTCGATTGTTCGTATTGCAGAGGAGTGGCAAGGCCGGATATATTTTTCTGGCCGATGGTCCAGTTTGATAAAGAGACGGTTACGATTGCCTTGCAGAAAAAATATCCGCAGCTAAAAGAGCTTGGTGATATCGCGAATATATCGGCGGTCAAACAGAGTGACTACCCGGATTTCTCTCGCATAACAATGGTGAAACTTACCGGCACCAATGGCAGGAGCGAATTTGTCAGGGCGGAGGACCTCCGGCTTACGATTGACCCGGCGGGCAACAGAATTCGCAGCGTAGCTTGTAAAATTGCCATTATAGAAAATAAGATTGCGTTTTTGGCCGGCAGAGGGTTCGGGCACGGTGTTGGGATGTGCCAGTGCGGGGCACAGGGTATGGCAATGCAGGGCAAGACCGCCGGCGAGATTCTGCAGCATTATTATCCCGGCTCAAAAATGGTGAAAGCTTATTAAATGAATGGCTTTAAGGTAAAGTGCCGGGACAAAAATAGCGCAGCCAGGCGTGGTGTTTTGAAGGCAGCGCACGGGGAGGTCGCGACGCCGGCGTTTATGCCGGTGGGGACGGCGGGGACGGTCAAAGGGATTACGCCTGCTCAATTACGGGAGGTGGGGGCGGAAATAATTCTCGCGAATACGTATCACCTGATGCTGCGCCCCGGCGTTGACGCGATAGAAGGTATCGGCGGGCTGCACAAATTTATGGGCTGGGACGGGCCTATATTGACCGACAGCGGTGGTTATCAGGTATTTTCGCTTAGCTCGCTGACCAGGATTGACGACGATGGCGTCGAATTTGCCAGCCACATTGACGGGGCGAAGGTGTATTTGGACGCGGAGGGCGCGACTAAGATTCAGAATCGACTGGGCTGCGATATCGCGATGTGCTTAGACCAGTGCCCGGCGTTTGGTTGTGAGAGGGCGGAACTGGAGCGGGCGGTGGACAGAACAATCCGCTGGGCGAAACGATGCAAAGACGCGCACGGCAACAAGAAGCAGATGCTTTTCGGGATAGTGCAGGGCGGGATAGATTTGGCGATGAGGCAGCGTTGCTCGGCCGACTTGGTGAAGATGAATTTTGACGGTTACGCAATGGGCGGGCTGGCTATCGGCGAGGGACATAAAAATATGATAAGGACGGTCGGGCATACCGCGTCGTTTTTGCCTGAAGATAAGCCGAGGTATTTGATGGGTGTTGGGATGCCTGCGGACATTATCGCGGCGGTGATGGCGGGCGTGGATATGTTCGACTGCGTGCTGCCTACACGAAACGGGCGAAACGCATACGCGTTCACAATGAACGGGCCGCTGAGGATGAGAAATAACGAGCATATAACCGATGCCGGGCCGATTGAACGGGAGTGCGACTGTTACGCCTGCGGGCAATTTTCGAGGGCGGCAATCCGTCACTTCTTTAACGTGGGCGAGATGATGGGGCCGATTCTGACGACGATTCACAACCTGCGGTTTTATCAGCGGCTTATGAGCGAGATACGTCGGCGGATTGAAAAGGGCGAGATGGCCAAATGGGGTAATGAGCAGCTTGGCAGGATGTCGGCGTGGAACGAGCAGACAGAGGAAGGGTAATCTTAAATTTTGCAAAATTAAAACTTTGCACGGGCCAAAGCGTATGTTAGGTTTGTACAAAATAGGTAAAGATAACAACGACTATTTTAGAAACATAGGGGCAAGATGGGCAGCAGTTTGAAAGATTTTATTTATCCGCCGGAGACGTGGCCGGATGAGATATTGGCGCTGGAACGGCCGGTAAAGGGTTCCGCATCAGGTGGACGGGGCGGCAAGCAGGACAACCGCCAGGAAGATAATAACAAGTTCGAGCTGCCTGACGAACTTGGAATCCTCGCGATTAGAAACGCGGTTGTTTTCCCGGGGACGGTTGCGCCGCTGGCGGTTGGCAGGGAGAAGAGCAAGGCGCTGTTGAAGGACGTTGTTCCGAATGAGACGGTGATAGGAATTTTGACGCAGCGCAAGCCGGACACGGATAAGCCGGGCTTCGCGGACCTTTATGAGGTTGGCACGGCGGCGATGGTGCTGAAAGTTATCAAGGCGCCGCAGGGATCGATAAGCATTTTCGTTCACGGCATAGCCCGGTTCGAGGTAACGGGGGTGGTGGCGACCGAGCCGTATTTGAAGGCAAAGGTTCGGTTGCTGGATACGTCGGCGAGGATTACCAAGCGGTTGCGTGCGCTGATGGTGAACGTCAGGCAGACGGCGAGTAAAGTTATTGCGCTGAGCCCCAACGTGCCGGAGGAAGTGTCGGCATTGCTCGAGGAGATAGAAGAACCGACGGCGCTGTCGGATTATCTGGCGGCGAATATCAGCTTGAAAACCGAGGAAAGGCAAAAACTTCTGGAGGAGCTTGACCCTGCCAAACGATTAGAGCGGATTTCAGTCGAGCTTGCCAATCAGCTTGACGTTCTTGAGTTGAGCCACAAGATTCAGGGGCGTGTTCGCGACTCGGTGGAAAAGAGCCAGCGTGAGTATTTTCTGCAGGAGCAGTTGAAGGCGATTCAGACGGAGCTTGGCAAGGAGGACACCAGGGCCGAGGAGTTGAAGCAGCTCAGCGATAATATCAAGAAGGCAAAGATGCCCGAGCGTGTGGAGACGGAGGCGATGCGTGAGCTTGACCGGCTGAGCAAGATGATGTCCGCTTCGCCGGAATACAGCGTGATAAGGACGTATCTGGATTTTGTCTGCGAATTGCCGTGGTCGGTGGGGACAAAGGACCGCATAGATATAAACCAGGCACAGCGAATTCTCAACCGCGACCACTACGATCTTAAAAAGGTAAAAAAACGCATCCTCGAATTTTTGGCGGTGCGGAAACTTAATCCCGCGGGTAAAAGCCCGATACTTTGCTTTGTAGGTCCGCCCGGAGTGGGCAAGACCTCGCTGGGCAAATCCATCGCGGCGGCGCTGGGCAGGAAGTTTATTAGGATATCGCTTGGCGGCATACGGGACGAGGCCGACATACGCGGGCACAGGCGAACGTATATCGGCGCGCTGCCCGGTAGAATCCTGCAGGAGCTTCGCAAGGCGAATTCCAAAAATCCGGTATTTATGCTGGATGAGCTTGATAAAATCGGGGCGGATTTCAGGGGCGACCCTGCCAGCGCTCTTCTGGAGGTGCTCGACCCGGAGCAGAACGCTAATTTCACGGACCATTATCTGGACCAGCCGTTTGATTTATCCACGGTGATGTTCATTGGCACGGCCAATTACACCGAGCCGATTCCGCCCGCCCTTCACGACAGGATGGAAATAATCGAGTTGCCCGGCTATACCGAAACGGAGAAACTGAACATCGCGAAGAAATACCTTGTGCCGCGGCAATTGAAAGAGCACGGGCTGGGTAAAAACCGGCTCAAAATCAAAAGTGATGCAATCGCCGCGATTATAAAGAGTTATACGCGCGAGGCGGGCGTGCGCAATCTGGAGAGAAATATCGCGGCGGTATGCAGGGCGGTGGCGACCGATATCGCGAAGAACAAAAAGAAAAAGGCGACTATCAAGGCAGACGATTTGGCGAAGATGCTTGGGCCCACGCAATACGAATCGGAGCTTGCTTTGCGTGCGGGGATACCGGGAGTGGCGACCGCGCTTGCGTTTACGCCCGTGGGTGGCGAGATACTATTCATCGAGTCGGCGTCGATGCCTGGCAAGGGCACATTACAGCTTACCGGCCAAATCGGCGACGTGATGAAAGAAAGCGCGCAGGCGGCGTTTTCAATCGTAAAGTCAAACGCCGGCAAACTCGGTATCGAGGCGAGCAAGTTCACCAAATTCGATTATCATATTCACGTTCCAGCAGGCGCGATTCCAAAGGATGGACCAAGCGCAGGCGTAGCGATGTTCAGTTCGCTTGTCAGTTTGCTTTCAAATAAGCCGGTGAGGCCGGATGTGGCGATGACGGGCGAGATTACGCTGCGAGGCCTTGTGCTGCCGATAGGTGGACTGAAGGAGAAAATCTTAGCTGCCAAACAGGCCGGCATAAAGACCGTTATTTTGCCGGCTCGCAACAAGAAGGACCTGCCTGAAGTTCCAAAGGAAGCCAAAAGGGGCTTGAAATTCAAGTTTGTGAAAAACACCAACGAAGTGCTTAAAATCGCCCTCGGCGGTGATTAGGCCTCGTTGAAGCTAACCCCTTTTTTTGTCCGTTGGTTTCACTGCTGTCTGCTGAGGCGTAGGCGGGTTTTCGCTGTCCGCACGTCTTGTTTCGATTATCGCTATGATAATAACGCCGATGACCGTGGCCATCCCTATTATTACCAGAAGAACTATACCCAAATGGCTACTTATGCCCATATCACACCTTTTCTTTTATTATCGCGTTTACAATTTTAACAACATCAATCATTTTTGCAACATCGTGGACGCGAAGGATTGATACGCCGGCGGCGGCACAAAATGCGACAGCCGCGGCGGTGCCGAAGGTTCTGTCGGCGGGATTTTCTTTGCCGGTTAATTTACCGATGAACCATTTCCTGCTTGGACCGACGAGAACGCGGTAGCCGGTCTTTACGAATTTATCGATATTGGCTAAAAGTTGCAGATTGTGCTCAACGGTTTTGCCGAAGCCGATGCCGGGGTCGATGAAAATTCGCTGTTTGGGTATTCCGAATTTCTCGGCACGTTTTGCCCTGTCGAGTAAAAATTTCAAAACCTCGCTGACCACGTTTTTATATTTCGGCTCGACCTGCATGGTTCGCGGCGTTCCCTGCATATGCATCAGAATCACGGGGACTTTTTGTTCGGCAACCAATTGTGCCATT
>Ga0187878_1000501_pt1 | contig 44369 bp, 48 predicted proteins | sample June2016WEW_17_1_FD_132979 | JGI IMG/M metagenome (GOLD analysis project Ga0187878, IMG submission 132979) | Peatland microbial communities from SPRUCE experiment site at the Marcell Experimental Forest, Minnesota, USA - June2016WEW_17_150 | ecosystem: Environmental > Terrestrial > Soil >... | reverse complement strand
GCGAACTCTGTGGACGCAGTGGAGCCGACTGTGCCCATGCTTGCAGGGCTCTTCCCCGATACACATATTCTGCCGCCGGGGTAGATGCCTGTCATTGGGCCAGTTAGTATGAGGAGTGGGCTTTCTGGGGCATAGGGGTCGAGGGTCTCCCACCTCTTCCCTACCCTGTCCCAGAGTATCTTCGCAGCCAGCCCGCGTCCCCCGAAGTACTGCTGAAGGGTCTTATCATCGAAGCTTGTCTCCTTTATCTTCTCCTTTGTGAGGTCGACGTCTAGGTACTTTCCAGCGTATCCTCTTGGCATCTTAGATTACCTCCTCACCCTTCTCGCCGAAGAAGTAGACGGCGAGTTCCTTCGCCACCTCGACTGGGTGGCGGCTGAAGAGCTTCCTGTTCGGGTTCGGGCCCTCATCCACAAGTGTGAGCGCGTTGTAGCCAGCCTCTACGCAGACCTTGACGCATTCGGGGTCCCCGTTGCATAGGTTGCATATTGTGGCCTTGTTGTCGAGGGGGTGGAGAATGGGGACGTTGCCGGGGCAGGCCCTGATGCAGTTGCCGCAGCTGGTGCACTTCTCCTTGTCGACTATGACCGCCTTCGTAACTGGGTCCGTCGATAAGGCAACCGTCGGGCAGCTTGCCACACAGGGGTAGTCGTCGCACTGTGCGCACAGGTGGGGTACCTCTAACCCGGGGAAGGGCATGAATACACGTACCCTTGATGCCTCGGGCCATATCCAGCCCTCGAACTTCATGCTGCACGCGATCTCGCACCGCTTGCACCCGCTGCATGCGGCGTAATCTCGGGCTATCCAGATGTTCTTCGCCATGAAACCACTGATCTGGTAACCTTAGGCATGTGATAAGAACGCTTCGAAGCGTAGGTCCATGCATATCGAATTGGGGTTAACGATCGCAGTTTTTTCATAAGTATTATACACGCACTGCCATGATGTTACATTATGAGGTCAGTGGACGCGCTCAAGTACGCGGCCACAGTCCTAACCATTTTAGTATTCACCTATCTTGCACTCGGTCGGATCGAGAATCAGATCCTAGGTGTGGTCCTCCTCGCTTTGGTGCTTTGGAGCTTCTACCCGAATAGGCACTTTGAGTCGAGCCTCCTCGTGATTGCCCTCATAGCAGTCTTCGAGGCGAGCCTGAACGTCCGTGACTTCATCACGAGCCTTTTCAACACCTATGGGGCTAGTGGACTCTGGATAATCCTGAGTGGTTTCATCCTCGCGAAGGCAATGGAGGAGAGTGGTCTTGGGAGGCGGATAGCTCTTAAGATCATGACCTCGATGGGCTGCAAACCCAGGAACGTGATCTTGGCGATAGCAGTCGCTAGTCTAGCCATCGCACCTCTCAGTCCTAGCACGACGGCGAAGGCCTTCATCATCCTACCCATCTGCATCGGGCTCGTGGAGTCATTCGGCGTTGAAAAGGGTAGGAGTCGATTCGGCGCTGCTGTGATGCTTATGGCTATGACTGCGAATAACATCTGCAGTACGGCTTTCCTCACAGCCACAGTTCCCAACCCGATCTCTGCGGAGTACATCGCGGTCTCCACCCCTCTCCGCCTCGACTGGGGGGAGTGGTTCAGAATGGCGTTTCCCATCACCATTCTCCTCTTGGCGGTGAGCTACCTCCTCATAACCCTGATGTTCAAGCCCGAGATAGAGGCCTCAAAGGAAACCTATGACAGGATCTGCGGGATCAGGGACCAGCTAGGCCCCGTCACTAAGAAGGAGATGATCGTCGCCGTGATGTTCATAATCGCCTTAATCCTGTGGATAACGGAGCGTTTCAATCCCTTCAACGTGGGTTTGATTAGTCTAGCCCTGAGTCTACTCCTATTCCTACCCCAGGCGGGGGTGATGGAGATCAATAAGTTCAGCGGAACCGTTCCATGGGGGAGCATAGCCCTCTTCGCGGCCACAATGTTTCTCGCGAGGGTTGTGGGTAAGTATAAGGCTCTGGACCCGGTGGCCACAGGAATATTCCAGGCAGTCGGTCTGGGTAGCCTGTCCCCTGCGTTATTCATCGGGTCCATTGTGTTGGTGGCTATGATGCTCCACCTAATCTTCACTAGCACAACCGTCTACGCGACGGTGATGATGCCCGTCGTCATCGGGTTGGCAAATAATCAGGGAGCTAACCCAATCTTACTCGCCCTACCCGTCGCCTTATTAGCGCCGGTCGCAGTCATTCTCCCCGTAAACACGATACCCAATATAATCTTCCATACGGAGGGCTGGTTCACGGAGCAGCAGATGATATCCTACGGCGTGATTCTGAGTCTAGTCTCAGTGGCTATCGTCCTCTTAGTGGGTGTACCTTATTGGCAGCTCATCGGACTCATCTAATAATTAATCATCACTTCCCCGGAAGATCTGTGATGATTAAGACGGGGTTATTATAATTCGTAAATGATGATGGAGAGCATAATCGTGGAGGCGTCTGCTATCGTGAAGTCTCTTTTTTAGAGACCTCCACCTGTACCCTTCCAGATTCTCCTCGCCTCACCTACAACGAAGACGGAGCCCGTCACGAGGATCATATCTCTCTCCTCCGCCCTAGCTAGGGCGTCATTCACGGCGTCTTCCACTTTCTCAATCGACACCCAGGGTAACCCATATTTGGCTACTTCGCCTCCGATAAAGTCCCTTTCAGCGGCGCGCCCCATGACGCTGTGGCTTGTGACGAGGAACTCGTCCGCGACTGAGGAAATATGCCGGATCATCTCAGGTATGTTCTTGTCGCTGCTTATGCTGACGACTGCTATGAGCTTGCAATGTGGGAGTTCCTCGACGGCCTCGGCGAGAGCATGAGTCGCCTCAGCATCCTTTGCCGAGTCGAGGACGACGAGAGGATGCTCCTGCATGATCTCCAGTCTGCCTGGCCAGCTGACCTCGGCGAAGCCCCGCATAATGGCAGTTTCAGATACCTCAATATTACTGTGGCTTAGGGCTTCGACAGCGCCGATGGCTACTGCTGCATTGTAGAGCTGATAGCCTCCGAGGAGTGAAGTCTGGAGTGTGTAGCTCCCCTTTAAGCCGTTGACCTCGAAGCTCTGCGAGTGGAGGTCAGCCCCTAGTCTGCGGAATGTGATGTCGCCCCCGACTCTGTGGATCTCTGTGTTGAGGCTCTTGCACTTCTCTACGAAAAGGGAGTAGACGGCGTCGTCCTGCGTGGCTGTGATGAGAATGCTGCAGGGCTTAATTATACCTGCTTTCTCGTATGCGATCTTCAGGACTGTGTCGCCGAGGACCTGGGTGTGTTCTAGGCTTATGTTGGTGATGACTGAGACGAGGGGGTTGACAATGTTTGTGGCGTCGAGTCTGCCGCCCATCCCGACCTCGAGGACGGCGAAGTCGACGTGCAACTCCTCGAAGTACTTTAAGGCCATGGCGGTTACGATGTCGAAGAAGAGGGGGTGTACCCTCTGTGGCTCAGCGTCGAGCCTCTCTACGAGGGGCTTGATGAGCTTGATGAGCCTCACAACATCCTCTTCGGGTATCTCCTCTCCGTCGACGACTATCCTCTCAGTGAACCTTTCTAGGTGGGGGCTCGTGTATAGGCCGACGTGGTAGCCTGCGGCTCTGAGGATGCTTGCTATCATCGCTGAGGTGCTCCCCTTTCCGTTGGTACCGGCAATGTGGATGGATTTGAACCGGTTCTGGGGGTCGCCGAGCAGCCAAGTTAAGCGGATGATGGGTTCGAGTGTCCTCTCTGGGCCGAATCTCCTGACCTGGAAGAGCCATTCTACGGACTGCTGGTACTCGGTCATCGAGGTCACGGTTTGTTACTCGAGCCGCGTTTAAAGGTGTATTCACGCAAAGTCTAGTAGGCGCAATAGGAAGAAGCTGATGACGATTGCCGCTTTATGGATGAACATCGTCACGTGTAAACATCGGCGCGTATTGTTCACTTATGCTCAGATAACTGGTAACGTTCTAATTCAGTGGGCTCCTATTATTCCTTGATTTGCATGGCGAAGGATGTCTGGTTTGGAGTCCACCTGCCCTCGGAGGGGAAGGACTGGAGTTACATGCGGGACGCGTGTCTCAATGTAGAGGCGCACGGTTACGACTTGTTCACGACGACTGATCACTTCATGAATATGTGGAACCCGAAGGGGGAGGGTAACCACCCCCTTGAGTGTTGGACGTTACTTTCGAGCCTCGCCGCGGTGACGAAGCGGGTGAAGCTCGGGCCGCTCGTCGGCTGTTATGGTTATAGGCGGCCCACGGTGCTGGCGAAGATGGCTACAAGTGTCGACATCATCTCGGGTGGGCGGCTCATATTCGGCATCGGCGCAGGGTGGCATGTGGACGAGTTCAATGGCTTCATGGGTGGTTTCCCACCAACAGCCGAGAGGTTCCGTGGCTTAAGGGAGACCCTCGAGATTTGCAAGGGTATGTTCTCGAACGAGCACTTCACCTACAAGGGGAAGCTGTACGATGTAGAGAATGTCCTTAATAAACCACAGCCGGTGCAGAAGCCTATCCCTATAATGGTCGGGGGTGGTGGGGAGAAGGTCACCCTCCAGCTCGCTGCGAGGTTCGCGGACATCAGCCACTTCTTTACCGGCGATTTGATGATCCTGGAGTCGAAGATCTCCGCGCTCCGCGGCCACTGTGACAAGGTTGGCAGGGACTACGACTCGATCAGGAAGGCGACGGGCTTCAGCATCCTCCTCGGAAGGAATGAGTCCGACGCGGAAGAGAAGCTCACTAGGACAGCCGCGATGCGCGGTCAACCACCCGAGGCATTTAAGCAGAGGTTAGGTCCCGGCTTCGGCACACCCGAGAGAGTTTCGTCGCAGATGGCGGAGTACGTCGATAGGGGGATTGGGCTAATCACCCTAAGCTTCACAGACATGGAGGACATACCCCTCTTCGCCGATAGAGTCATGTCTAATTTCTAGAATACATATCCTATCGAGATGTCAAATTGTCAAACCATACTAGTAGAGTTATAAAGTTGATTTTTGCAAATCCGTAAAATTGTAAGATGTCAACTTGTAAATTGGGCTGGTCGGTCACATCCTGCTGCGTTTTTCCTCATATGCTCCTCTGCCAGTAGGTTCCCTCCCTCTCCTCGATGGCGTTCTCCTGAGTCCAGCGCTGGAGGGCGTCGCTCCCGAGGACTCTATGTGTTGTCCACCCGGCCCAAGCATTCTGTTAGCATTGTCAAGTGCAGTAGGCTTCCCTTGAGCAGGCTGACTCACCCCACCCACTCCACTCTCACCTGTCTTCTTAGAAACGCCCCCTATAGCGGGGGTTCCAGCGGGTTGAGGGGTAGATTGAGTGACAGGAGTGACAGGAGTGACAGGAGTGGCAGGAGTAGCTGGACTAGCTCGAGCCATCCAGGTGGGTATTTGGTTTTCAGTGTAGCCCATCTTGCTAGTTCGTCGTGGACACTCGGGAAGTTCCTCATCACATTAAGCATGCCTCCAAGTACTCTGGCATCAATACCCAACTGAGATGAGACAGCTTTCCTATCGACCGCATCCGGGTCCTCCACATTGAGGAGCTTCTTGTAAATCTTGGCTTTCTGCTTCTTGGTCAGCTTAGCTTGCACCTCAGGCTTAGTCTCTGGCTTCACCTCAGCCCAAACAATCCCCATACATGCGGAGCAGGTGAATGACCCACCCCACTTATCCGATTACGGTTGCCAACAATCTATGATCTCTCGTTGTCCCCCTGCAAGATGCCGACGATCTCCCTAAACTTCACCGCGACCCTCAACCCCTTATCCGTCAACTTGACCACCTTGAACCTACGACCATCCCTCCTAACCTCATTCACCTCAACCAAACCAGCGCCAACCAACGCCTCACACGACGAGTCAGTGGCGGGTCTACCGACCCCAAATCTCTCACTCATGACCATATACATGGCCATCACGTTCATTCCCTCCCTTTGACCAGATAGCACGAACAGGGTCCTTAGCGCCGCTTTCGGGTCATCGAGGGGATCAATGACCGTTTGTTTCTTCATCTAACTAGACTTTGGATGAGACTAATTAAATTCTGCGCCGTGGTCGGGGATGGAACGTGGATGTTTGTTGCATGCAGTCGACATCCGGGAGATCATTCAATAATGTGCTCTTGATTTGGAGACGGTGCTCAATGTCTATTGCATACACCGTACATAGTTGACCCTGTGGGCCGTGGAATCGTGCATGCTTGTTCGATGGAGATGGGTGGTGGCTTCGCGCGTGCATTAAAACAAAAGATAAAATTTATCCCTTAAATTGGTTCATCCGTCCACCTGTACCTAGAAGGATCACGCGTGATTCTTCCGAAACTTCTGGGAATGTGAGGGACGAAGAGCAGTAGATTTCTCTCACACGCCTCATTAATCAATTTACTTCTGCTCGCCTTTGCAGCTGTACGGTCGGTTTCGAAGGAGGGGATCCAGTCAGTGTGCTCTATGTGGGCCTGATGTATGATTAGGTCAGAGGTGTAGAGGAGGGTCTCGCTGTTCGAGGTGACCTCTGTTACAGTTATGCCCGGTGTGTGACCGGGGTAGGTCTTCATTGTTATGCCTGGGCTTACTTCGGTTGTGTCGGGGACGAGTCTCAATCTGTCCCCTATAAGGTGGAGGTAATCGAGGGCCCAGCCCTTAGTATTGATTTTGATATGTTCAGCCTCTCTATCGCTCATCACATAGTAGGCATTCGGGAAGGTGATCTCCCCATCAACTACTGCGCCGCCAAAGTGGTCCCAGTGGCTATGCGAGATGATCACTGTATCAACGTCCTTTACACTCAGTCCTGCTTTGTGGAGACTATCGATGAGTAGCCCAGCGGGTTCGTCGGGATGCTTGTCGTTCTCTGACTGGTCGCCACAGCCCGTATCTAGTAGCGTAGTGTGGTCTTTACCCCTCACCAAGAGGTAGTTGAACGGGATCTGGGTTAATGAGTCGATTCCACCGTAGGGCCTAAGGCAGGTGTCAAGCTCATCATCCGGGGCGTCACCAAAGATGAACTTTCTCGCTGAGCCGCTGGTCATGGCCCCAATTGTCCGGGAACCATCGTACAGTACCCGGCACTCAAGGTCGCCGAGCTTTATGACTCGATTACTCAACCCTTTGGATAGTATCTTGCACTCACCTCAGCGTACTGCCACCTTATGTTACTCTCGACTGTTAGGACATCTATCTTTGTGCTGGAAAAATCAAAGGAGTAATTCTACTCTTTCACTAGTATCACGGACGTCGACTTGATCATGACCTTGACCTGGTCCCCGACCTTTAGTTTGAGGTCGTCGGCGGACTCCTTGGTTATTATGGAGGTGACTACAGCGGGTTTGGTCTCCACCTTCACCAAAGCCATGATCTTGTCTGTTTCGACCTTCACTATCTTCCCCTCGATCAGGTTCCTGGCGCTTGTCTTCATAATGATCAAGATTCCCTGCGGATTGGCGGAATATGAATTATTAGGATTTAATTGACTAGATAATTATAATCATTTAAACAGTTCCAAATAAGCGTCTCCTTTCACTGTATGTTAGAAAAAGGACTGTAAGAGGTGACCGGAGTCCGATTATTTGTTCTTCTTGAAGCGTGGTTCGAGGGCCTTGAGAACCTGGGGGAGGGTTGTGTACTCCATGGCCTCGGGGCCCAGTCTGGCGGGCTCGAACTCACCCATGCGACGGAGGAACTGGCTCATCTGGATGGCCTCCTGGCGTGCGCCATCAAAGGCGACGTCCTCGAAGAAGTCGACTATAAGGGGGTTGCCGTCATCGTCTGCGGCGAGCTTCCCGTTGCTGATCTGCACGCCAAGGCAGACTATCCTCGGCGGACCGTCGAAGACTGTGCACTTGCTGTCCTTGAGCCCCACTGGCATGAATGGCCCCCAGTGACTACCACGCATCCAACCCGCGACTAGGTAGGTGTGCTGGAAGGGGGCGATGATCTCTCCGACGCTGGGGAAGCCGCTCTGCCCCCTGACGAGGCAGACGGGATCATCTTTCCCTACATACGTGCCGGCGATGAGGCTGAGCTTCGTCGTGCTGCTCGTGGAGACTATCTCGCTGTCACTTGTGCGCCATACCTTACTCACCATATATCGGCTCGTGGCGCCGATGAGAGCGATGAGCTGGTAGAGTTCCTTGGGGCTCTCCAGTACGACGCTCTTGTCATCATATGCGTCGAAGACCTCAAACTTGAAGCCACCAGTCATCTTAGGATCGATAACGAGACCGGCGGTGTTACTTGGGTCGGCGAATACGCGATAGAGGAGGTAGTTGAAGGCGCTGGGCTCGGTCTTATCGGCCGCGAAGACGACGACGGGGTCGCTGCCGCGTTCCTCAAACTCCATCTCAGCGACGCCGGGGCCCATCCCCTTAACGTTTCCGCTGAAGGCGTCACGTAGGAGGTCCTGTCCTGCTCCATAGAGCTTAAGATCCTTCGCCTTCTTGGTGCAGGCGAGGAATGTGTCCCACGCGAGCTTGTGTATCTCCGGATTGTCCTCACCCTTGAAGTGCGTCATCAGGAGCTCCAGGTCGTCTCCTGCATTGAAGACGTAGAAACTGTTTATGAGGCCCTGCTTCTGGGCCTCGGCGAGCTTCTTCTTCGCTATCGTGAAGAGTGGTTGGGCGACGACTGAGTGTCCCGCGACGCTTCCTATATCGGCTTTAATAAGTGATACCGTGGTCTTGACCATCGGGTTGTGCCTCACCTCTTGAGGGGGATGGATGATATTTAATGATTAGTCTCTGTCCCGGAGTCGTGTATGGTATTAAGGGGACTAGTTGTCTTCCTCTGGTTTTATATCGATGATTGGGGAGCCCTCGAAAGCATCGAGGCCGTGTACGAGGAGTTTGTTTTTCTCGATGTTTAGGAGCTCGACGGTGGTTAGACCTATTGGGTTGGGTCGGTGGGGACTGTGAGTGGAGAAGACACCTCGCTCTTCGGTCGCTCCGTGGCGTCTAGGAACTACCTTGAGAGTAGCCCTGCGCGCTGGGTCATCCCCCTGATGTAGCCAGTAGAGTATGTAGAGCCGCTTGTAGGCATCGAGGCCGTCGAGCCCTAGAGTGTACTGAGGGTAGATTAGTATAGTGGAGTAGTCCCCCTCGACCTTCTCGACTACGCCTATGAAATAGACTGTGCCGCTCAAATCAACCAATTGCACAAATCTACGAACGATTATTTACTACTTACTCAGGATGGTATACATGTCGTAAATACACATGTTTGTGTATTATTCGGCATCAACTGAAATGTTATTAGGTTCTAATTACTCTGAGGACTCCTTTCCTTTTTCTTCCCTTTTTGGGATGTTTGTTTCATGGGGTAAAACCGGAAAAGAGTGTCCTTTGTTTCCCTCGTCTATCTGCGATATTAGTTATGAAAAGAAACGGATGGAACTTACTCGAATAATGACTCACCAAGCTTCGGTGTCCAGTCCCTCCTCCTCTTCCATGGGGGAGACCCTGATCGCACGCACTGTCAGATTAAGTATAAAATATATCTCATTGTTAGTCCCGTTAACTACTCTATCTTTTAAGGTTCAATGTCCATCTACAATCGATGGCGGGAATAACTGAGTGGGAAGCTCACCGCCTACTGGAGGGCTCCAGCAAGCTATTTCACTCGATTCTAGTAGCCCGGATAATGGAGGTCCTAGCAACTGAGTTCTCCGCTATACCCCAAGACTGGGGGATCGTCGGGCTCCTTCACGACCTCGATTACGACGCTACAGTAGACGACCCACCGCGCCACGGTAATCTAGCCGCGGAGATACTTGCAGAGAAGTTGCCCGAGACAAGTCTCCACGCTATAAGGGCACACGACTACCGATCCGGCGTCAAACCAGTCACCCAGCTAGACCGCGCCCTTATCTTCGCCGACAACCTCGCAATACTTATCGAGAACCAGAAATTAAAGACCCCATGTACCCCATCCGTCCTTTTCGAGGCTATAAGGCTAGAATGCAGGGATAAGCCGTGGATAGGAGAAAACGTCCTTAAATTCGCTGAGAGGGAGGGACTCGCCATCTGGGATGTGGTCAACAAAATAGGGCCGAGTTGATTACACCTCACCTTTTGTCCGGCTTTGAGGCGGGCGCGTGTGAAAAGCTCGAGAGCATGGACCGACATATCCCTCAAGAATGATGAGTCTACTCAAAAACCTGAATCAGATCAACTATGGTAACACCGAGGATGTCTCGAAGAACAGGACGCGAAGCGGAGATAACACTACTGCGGAGCGCCGACCTTGGGAGGAGAACAAGTGGCTTGTCTACGGGAAACCACTCAAATAGCTTCTAGCAACATCCAATCCATGGACACATACGGGATCATTGACTTCATAACCGAAGCGGGGAGACTGAAGAGACTCCATCGGACCGGTTGGGTAGAATCCGGCGTCCACGACCCTGAGTCGGTGGCAGACCACAGTTTCCGTGTCGCCCTAATTGTGATGATTCTCTCTGATGCAAAGAAACTTGACACACTCAACGCGGTAAGGATGGCCATCCTCCACGACCTCGCTGAGGTAGAGATCGGGGATCTCACACCGACACAGAAAGGATCAGATGAAGCTGGCTTCAGACGAAGGGAAGACGCTGCAATGTGTAGGTTACTCAGCAATCTGCCCCCTGATATTCAGGCTGTATATTCATCTACTTGGCATGAATTTTCGGAGGGAATAACACAAGAGGCGAAGCTCGTCAGGGACTGCGACAAGTTGGAGATGGTGATTCAGGCATCCGAGTATCAGAAAGCAGGCATCGACCAGGGTAAGCTAATGAGATTCTGGCACGCCGAGATAGTTGGCGACGAGGCCAAGGAGATAAGGGACACTGTTAAAGCCCAGTCACAGAAGCCTTAGCCGAGGAACTCGGCGACTTCTTCTATGGGGAGCCTTGAAGGCCCCTTCTTCCCAATCATCTTCTCAGATGGGTATCCAAAGCCGACCCCGGCGATCAGCTCCCAATCGGGGTGGCCATACTTCTTTATGATCTCATCCCTGCTCCACCTCACGGCAGCGTCCAGAGGGAGCCCACACCCAACCCGTGTGCCTTAAGCATCATCATCTGTATGCAGGCACCAATGCTCTGCGGACTTGTCAGCGACTTCTCCTTGTCCCAGACGAGGACGACGACATCCGACTTCTCGAGGCTTGTGCAGCTCCAAAAGGCGATGTTCTGTGCCTGTTCAGTCATCTCCGCCCTCTTCGACTCAAGGTCCGCCCTATGGAGGCTGATGAACTCCGCCTTCGCCACCCCATTGAGAACAGTGAACCTCCACGGCTAGCTGTTCGTCCCCGAGGGAACCCAAGTCCCATAGTAGATGATCTCCCTCATCATCTCCTGGGAAACGTGTTTGGTCTGGTCGTAGCTCCTGCAGCTGCGTCGTCCGAGTATGGTCTCATTAAGCTCCAAAGCGATCCAGATAAATGGGAATGGGCAGAGGTTTAAGGGACTCGAAATGAAATTGCTTGCCATAGGGGACAATTGCATAGACAACTACTCGGAGCTGAAGCGCAGATTCCCCGGTGGGAACGCACTTAACGTAGCGGTCTACGCCCACAGGGTCCCAGGCATCGAAGCCGACTACATCGGTGTCATGGGAACCGACGAGGCGGGCGACTTCATGCTCGACCAGATGAGGCGCGAGGGCCTATCCACAGAGGGTGTGATCAGGCTGCCCGGAGAGTCCGCCGTGACGACCATCCTCATCCGGGGCGGAGACCGGGTCTTCGCTAACTATATTGAAGGAGTCCAAAAGGACGCTGTTTTTCCCACCGAGCTTCTCCCACGTGTGCGAGGCTACGACCTCGTCCACTACAGCGTCTGGGGATTCGGCAGGGAACATATCCCAAGCATAAAGCGTGGCGGGCACCCCTTCCTGAGCTGTGACTTCAGTAATCAGCTTGAGCATAAGGCACTGGAGGTGATGCCGTGGCTCGACTTCAGCTTCTTCAGTGGTAAAGAACTCATCACGAGGGGGCTTGATCCGGAGGAGAAGTTGAAGGAGTTGAAGGCGAGAACACCTGGCCTAGTTATTATGACCCTAGGGGAGCATGGCTCACTAGTTTACGACGGCGAGAAGGTGCACAAAGGGAAAGCTAACCCAGTTGAGGTTGTCGACACCCTCGGCGCCGGGGACAGCTACATCGCGGCATTTCTCACATCAACGCTGAAGAATACCTCGATCCCAGAGGCAATTAAGGAGGGGCATCGTGTCGCCACAGAGACGTGCAAACGCCTAGGTGGTTGGGGTGGAAACCAACCCCAAGTCTAAAATGTTGAAACGGCTAACATTTTTTGGATTCCCATGAAACTTGAAGGCAAAGTAGCACTCGTAACCGGTGCATCGAGGGGCATAGGGAGGGCAATCGCCCTAACTCTAGCGCGCGAGGGCGCGAGCGTCGCCGTGAACTACGTCAAAGGGGCAAAGGAAGCGGAGAAAGTCGCTTCGGAAATCAAGTCGATGGGCAGCAGGGCGATAACTATCAAGGCTGATGTCTCAAATCAGGACCAAGTAAAGAAAATGATCGTTGAGATCACCCGATCCTTCGGAGGCATCGACATACTCGTGAACAATGCTGGAATTCTTATCCCGACAAGCCTCATGGAGACCACCGAGGATGGGTGGGACCAGGTCATGGCCATCAACTTGAAGGGACCATTCAACTGCATTCAGGAGGCGGCGAAACTCATGATACCAAAAAGAAATGGCAAGATTATCAACATCTCCTCCATCTCCGGCCTCGGCTGCGCCCCGACCGGTGAAGGTGCCTACGGCTGTTCAAAAGCCGGCGTCATAGCCCTAACATCCGTCGCTTCACAGGAACTCGGCCCCTACGGGATAAACGTCAATTGCATCGCCCCTGGATGGATAAAGACCGACATGACTAATGCCAAAAGCGGCTCAAATGCTGAGGATATCAATGTGAGAAAAGCGGGCCTCGCTGCTATGAGGCGCATAGGCGACACTCAGGACATCGCGAACGTCACCCTATTTCTCGCCTCCGAGGAGTCGAGCTTCATTTCTGGCCAGGTGATAGTCGCCGACGGCGGCAGGATGGACTTCGTGAGCCACGCCTAGTCTACGATAAATAGTATCTTGGTCTCACGCAATATTTTGATCCTCAGTAACGATCCTCTTAATGAAAGATACTTCCTCCACGTCGAAGGGGGTACCATCCCTCTTGAGTATGTCATGGAACCACTTACTGGGCTTGTGAGAGCCTTCCTTGGACCCCCACGGGTATATCGTCTGTGTGCGTCCGCTAACGAGACCCCAACTAAGGCAGCCTACTCTCATCCTCTTGAAGATGGGGAGGTGGGTCTTGAATTGGCTGTCTCGAGACCTGGCCATATATTCTGTGCAAATGAGGGGTCTTCTGTACCCCCCGAGTGCACGAATTTGCTCCACGAGATGCTCAGCATCGTTATAGTTGTGGAAAGTGACGATGTCTGATGCCCCCAGTTGGAACTCGTTCAAGACCTGATTGTTAAACCAGACACCGACGGATAGTGGTTGGGTCGGCCTCGCATCCCGAGCCCACGTGAAAACCTCCTTAAGTAGGCCCAAGGAGGCCTCCCCTAGTTTATTGTTGCCAGGTTCGTTGTAGAGATCCCAGAGCAGGATACGTTCATCGGATCTGAAGTGACCAACAATGTCCCCCACGTATTCGGAGATTCGCCCCCAGCCTGAGGGGTTCCTTACGACCTTGGACCCGGGGCTTTGCAACCAGATCGAGTTGTGGACGCCGGCCCTGGGATCGGGTTGCTTTCCGAGGCTGGGCTCTTGGTTCCAGCAGTCATCGAAGAACACGAATATAGGGCGGATCCTGTTGTGAGCGGCCGAGTCGAGGAAGAGATTAATCCTCTCCTTGAATCCTTCTGGGTCCGCATGCCAAACGAGGTCGTGGAGGTAGACACGCACTGTATTGAAGTGTAGGTCCCTCGCCCAGCCGAGTTCTCGACTGATAGTCTCGGCGTCATAGGACTCCCTCTGCCACATCTCTAGCTGATTCCCGGCTGTGCTCGGTATAAAGTTGCATCCCACAATCCAGGGCTGTGCTGTGTACCACTTCCAGGCCTTCTTTTCCGTCCATCTAACAGCCATCTCATCACCCCCAAATTGATAACTGAGTGAGTTTTGGATCCTCAAGAGATCCCGCACGCGACTACCATTAGACCTTATTGATCCTGAATAATCGTTTAAAATATGTATCATTGCTGGTTTGAACACCTTATTCGGTTTCGCTTTGAACAAAAATCCTAAAACTATATACTTTATAACTATTCTGTATACGATAAATATAATTTGTATACATAAAGTTAAGTGAAAACAAAGTGAAGTCTCATCAAGCATATGCACATATGCATATTCAGTAATAGATTAACAATAATAATGGTGGGAAAGGGCTAATGAAAATTGGACACATCCTAATTATAATTGTAGTACTTCTATCGGCGACAATCGTCATAAGTATTCCATCATACCACCCCAAACCTGAGCCCGTAACCGAGGGAAAGATGATCGGTGTAGGCACATCAGATGGGAGCGAGATCACAAACAGGACCACAGCGCTCAGCGATGGGATTAAGGGCTACATACTAGCCCGACTCATCACAAAACCCACGGGCCCAATACTAGCGATCCCCGCCAATGGCACCCTCAAAGTGCAGGTGGAGCTCTGGTTCGTAAGCTACGACTGGATGAATGCTACTGAGACAAACGTCACCATCAGCTCCAAGGTAGCGGGCACCCCCGATGAGTGGAGTAACTTCAACGCCTACTGTGAACCAAACGGCAACATTACTCTTAGAGTCAACGAACCAACCGTGCTCAACGTGACCCTCAGCGTACCAAAATGGCTGGTACACGGTGTCGGACTCGGATATAATAACGGAGCCCCTATCGTCGGGATCAAGTCTGATTACACCATGATTGATTCTACTAACAACTTGTACGAGCCCAAGCCAATGCTCAGGGTTCAACTATACAACGTGACGGATGAAGACTCGATAACACTCAAGATATTCAACCCGGGTCCGTGGAACATCGAGTACGGTCCAATCTATTATATCGAGAAGATGGTGAATGGCTCGTGGACTCCTGTCGAAGATCACCCCATATGGGCGATGGTGGCGATTAGTACTTTTGTGGGGTCTGAGTGGAGTCAGAGTGTGAACATTACGAGTCTAGACTCAGGGGTTTACAGGGTCTCGAAGGAAATCGAGTATGATGGCCAGAAGCAGATGTTCTACGTGGAGTTCACAGTGAGGAGACCGTTGGAGTTAGCTGACAGGCAGGCTTTAGTTGAGTTAGCCCTAAGCGACCACGTTAACGAGCTGTTTATAGGCGTCAGCAAAGGCGTCAACCTCCCGGAGGGTAGCCTCATTCTATTATCGACGCCGAATCTCGGAGGGGTTGAGGTCCCAAGTAGTGTCCAAGGGGTGAACATACGGGTTTTGACTCAGGGGGAGATAGATGCGCTGAGTAGGGTTAAGCACGTTAATTACATGTTCTTCGATAAGATAGTTGAGACTGACTCGAACAAAGCCGATGTGACGTTGACTCTCATTTGGAATTACAGAGTCGGAACCAATGATGCAAATATCATCGGCGATAGTGGGATGATTTACCATTATACTATGCAGTCGGGTAATTGGGTCATTACATCCGGTTTTGGTTGGGTACCATAAACCACTATCCTTTTCAGTAAATGTGATAAAAAGGCAGCGCGCGTTTTAGATGGAAAAGTGTGCATTGAAGCGTATATGTGACATTTTTATTCAACAACAGCAGACTTCTGAGGAATGACTGGAGACGATTCTAGCAGCGGCAGCTACCGATGGGTAGTATTGATGATAGCCTGGCTCAGCTACACAGCTGTCTATATGGTGAGGATGACTGCGTCACCACTCACCCCATTCATAGCGGGAGACCTCAAGCTTTCACTCACTGAGGTTGGACTCCTCACCTCAGCATCAGCCATCGGCTACACGGTCGCTCAGACACCCGCGGGTTGGCTAGCTGATAGGATAGGAGTTAGGAAAATGCTCTTCATCGGAACATTCTCAGCGGGAGTGTTCGCACTCTTTATGTTAGTCGCCCAAAGTCTAGCATCTGTTCTAGTCATCCTCTTCCTGATAGGCCTCGGATGCGGTTGCTTTCCCACAACCGCGATGAAGGCAATTGTTCAATGGTTCCAAGTAAAAGAACGGGGCACAGCTATCGGGATCAACCAAACTGCCATGAACCTCGCGGGCATTCTCACAGCCTCAACTCTTCCCGCATTAGCACTCTCACTAGGGTGGAGAGCCGCATTCATCGCAACCGGGGTAATTAGCATCGGATTCGCGTTTGTCTCCTACCTATTATACAGGGAGAAGGCCTCAGCTTCGACTCCGATAGAGTCGGAGAGAGGAAGCAGCGCTTCATGGGATAAGCTCAAATCTGTGATGCTGGATCGGAACATTCTCTTCGTCAGCCTCTCCGCCCTCGGTCTTTGTACAGTTGAATTCTCGCTTATAGCCTACTTAGTCGTCTTCCTCAAAGCGTCGGCTGGTATGACTGTAGCCGTGGCCGCTGGCTTCCTTGCATTAGCAAATGGTGGGGGTGCCATTGGCAAACCATTCTTCGGGGCTATAAGCGATCGAGTTTTCGGGGGAAGCAGGAGGAAACCACTCTTACTCGTCGCAGCCACCGTAGCGCTTACTTCGACTCTTATGCAGGTTATCACGCCCAGCACCCCCTACTCGGTTTTAGCCATCGTCTTCACGGTCTTCGGGTTTGGGGCGATTGGTTGGGCTGGCCTCAACTTCGTCCTAGTCTCGGAGTTCGCCAGCGCAGATGTAACCGGCTTAGCGGTGGGATACTCTGTGACCATCAACCTATTGGGCAACATCTTTGGTCCGCCTATCTTTGGCTTCATAGTCGACTCGACGGGCGCCTACACCGATGCCTGGTGGTTCCTAACTTTCTCCGCGATAGTCTCCTTCTTGCTTATGCTTGCCGTGAGGGAGAGTAGCAGAAGAGTCTAAAACATGAAGATCCCAAGGGTGGCTCATCATGCGAATACTATCGCTACTTAGATATCATATTTTTAACCCAATCACGTAACCTTAGCGTCCTCACTTCTGAATTTAGGCGCGTGCAGAAGTGGAAAACCACGCGTCCTCTGGGTAGCGTCGATGTTCTTAAAGACGTCGCAAGGGGTGGGGAAGTCAGCTTTACCAGCTGGTGTGTGGGGTATGAGACTATGCGTAGGCGACGTATTTGTTAAGACTCTTAGGGAAAACGTATGTTCGCGAGCGATACGAATTATATCTATTTTTTCGACTACCATTCGACCTTGTCGTAGTAGCGCCATTGTGCCATATCTCTGTTCTTCGCGAGGCTCAGATAGTAGCTCAGCCACTCGAGCTCCACGAACAAAGTAAAAGGAGTGAGTAGGTTGTCAACTTCGCCTCCCTGGCTGTCGAGAACTATGCCCTTTACACCGTTCTTTGTGCACCAGTTTACAACCGCCTTCTCCAGTTCTCCCTCATTCCCCCGGCTCCGCAGGAAGATGGCAGGCACCCCAGGCGTGAACATCTCCACCGGCCCATGGCGGAACTCGGAGTAGTTGATGGGTGTCGCGTGGATCCAGCACATCTCCTGGAGTGTGCAAATGGCATACTGGTAGGCGAGGCCCCAGTTTATGCCACCCCCGAGGACGTACATCTCCCCATCGTCCTTGAACTTGAGCGCTGTCTTCTTAGCGAACTCCATCGCCTTCGGTATCATTGGCAGCAGCACCGTTGGCAGCGACTCCGCGGCTTTGATCATTCTGCCACCAACCTCGAAGCCCTTCTCTTTCAACACTGTCCCGAAGAGTAGGTAAAGAGTCGTTAGCTTCCCCATAGTTACACCGCGGGCACCCGTTCCGAAGCCTATATCCCCAGCTTTGTTTATGACCGAGTCCTGTTTTTGGCTCAACCCCATCGTAAAGGCACCGTTTTTCTTTGCCCACTCCTGCGCCCTCACAACCTCCTTCGTTTTCCCACTCTGTGAGATGAAGACGCAGGCGGAGCCCTCATTCGCTGCCCAGGGTATGCGTTCCAGGAATTCCCATCCACTGTACTGGAGTAGCGGTATGTCCGTGTACTTCTCCGCGAGGTATCTGACTGGGAACTGGACACTGTAGCTCCCCCCACTGCCGACGAGGTAAAATCTCTCAGCCTTCGCAAGCTCCCTTCCGAGCCTCTGAATCTCAACTTTTGCACCGAGGACTGCCTTCAGGCTCGCCTCGGTAACGCCATCCTTCAGCCAATCTGGACGATATGATTCCTCAGTAAGATAGGTCACCGGTTCACCCATTGCTCCGATAACACCTAACCGGATACCACGGTGCATGAAATAAAAGGATTGGTGGATACAGCGTGAACCAATCACGGTATCTCTTGAGAGTCATACGCGTTCTCGGAGAGTAGATCGAAAGGCGCTCGGGGCATGATGACATCGCTCGGCCCGATGGGCCCATCCACAATGAGCCTGATCTTTCGTGGAGAGGTCATCTTAGCCCCTAGGAGCTTGTTGTACTAAGCTACTAGCGTCGAGCGTTGAGACTGACTATCTTTCGCGTGCTGGGTATACTACTGTCCGCCTCAATTAGGAGTTGAAAACTGTTAAAATGATGAATTTGGAGTCCAACCCAGTTTAACTGGGGCTGGTCTCTTCGTGAGTAAAGGGATGCAGATTAGATGTCGAGCTTAAGGGCTTCCTTAAGTCCCTTATAGCGGTTCCTGATTGTGACTTCGGTGACGCCGGCGGCGTCAGCGATCATCTTCTGAGTCCGCTTCTCCTCATTCATAACGCACGCGATGTAGAGAGCAGCGGCGGCGAGGCCCATGGGGTCTTTGCCAGCGGTGGTGCGCTTCTTCTCCGCCTTTTCGAGGAGGTCGACGGCGGTCTGCTGTGTCCTCTCTCCGATGTTAACCTTAGCAGCGATCTTTGGGACCCTGTACTGGGCCTTCGGTATAGGCATCTGGATGGTCAATTCACGGAGCAGAAGCCTGTAGCAGCGTGCGAGGTCTTTCTTGTCGATTGTTGAGACGCGTGCGAGCTCTCTGAGTGTTCTAGGGGTGCCTGTGGCGCGGCATGCAGCGTAGAGGCTAGCGGCTGCTATAGCTGATATGCTGCGGCCCCTGACGAGGCCCTTCTCTAATGCCTTCCTGTAGATTACAGCGGCGCGTTCCTTGACCTGCTTGGGGATGTGGAGCTTGTCGCAGAGTCTACTGAGCTCGGTCATTGCGTGGCTTAGGTTTCTGTCTACACTGCTCTGGTAGCTGCTCCTGATGTGCCATTTTTTGAGGCGGAGCATCTGGAACATGGTCTTACTGGGTATTGTACGGCCGAAGGCGTCCTTGCCAACTTGGCCGATCATCGTGCTGAGTCCCTTATCGTGTACGCTGAAGCTTAGGGGCATACCAACTCGGCTACGGCTCTCCCTCTCGTCCTGGCTAAAAGCCCTCCATTCGGGGCCATCGCTCATCATGTTGTCCGCCATTACGAGGCCGCACCCTCCGCAGATCTTCTCACCTGTATCGTTATCGATTATGACGTTCTTTGACCCGCATTCCGGGCACACGTCGTTTGGTGACTGCTCAGTCTTGACTATCATTGTTTTTCCCTTTTTCCTACTCGATTTCTCTGCGGAATATTCCGATTACAATCGGAATTGGGTTCCGCGACCCATAGAATATGGCATCACATCGCACCTAATATATAATACTTGTCCCTATAATTACTATCAAGGACTGATAATAACATGTCCTCGAAGCATTTACTAGTATTAACGATAGCCAAAAATTGGTAAGTTTGAGGATTTTAGGAAGATTAGGTGCTAAAGAGTCTCCCTTTTAACCATTCCGGATTATATTCCTATGGGAATAATAATAAATTGTGTTTCCTACGCGCGGGCAACTCTTTAATCACACTCTTACTGAATTAGGATTCATGAGCGAGATTCCTAAAGCCAGCATAGCCATCATCGGAGGTTCAGCTAACATGAACTCCAAGTTCCCTGAGGACTTTAAGGGCGTTCAGGTCATCTCGAAAGACGTTGTCTATGATACGCCCTTCGGACCATCAGCCCCCTTCACACACGCAAAGATCAACGAGCACGAGTTTCTAAGCGTCCAATTCCACGGCATAACCAATTCCATCAGAAACACCGAACCAAACAGCGCTGGTGAACGCGTCTTCTACGTGCTCTGGATGGCGGGTGCTAGGAAGATCCTCGGGACCGCACTATGCGGATCATCAAGCAGGCTTCTCGATCCAGCCGATGCGGTCATCCCAAATGGCTTTGTGGATTATACAACGAAGCGGTGCCAAGCTTTCTTTAGGAGCCTCGAGGCGAAAGGCGTCGAAGTAGAGAGGACGAGCTACCGTCTCCACCAGGCCTTCTGCCCTGAACTGAGTCGGAGCCTCTACATGAATGTGAAAAAAGCAGGGTTCCCACGAGTCTTTCAGAGGGGGGTCGTCGGTGTCGCTGAGGGACCCCATCTTGAATCCCCCGATGAAGTGAGAATTAGATATACAAATGCGGGGATAGACGTAGTTACAATGAATTTAGTGCCAGAAATCTATTTCGCTCGCGAGATCGGGGCCTGCTACGCTTGTGTTGAGGTTGTCTCCAACTATGGTGAGGGCTGCGTCAACACAACCTGGGAGGGGAAGATGGCCTTCAGCGACTTCCAGGCAATGTGGGCGAGGCCAACCGGTAAGGCTCTCCTTGATACAGTTGCGGAGACTGATCCAGACTCTGAAGATTGTGGGTGCATGACCTACCGTTGGAAGTCGATATTCGGCTAAAGAGTTTAGAGCTCACTCTCTATTTCGTCTTCAAATATCCACATATAAGTGAATATATGCTCAACCTCTGTAAGATTCCATTCAATGAAAGATGCCAATTCGTGTGCTTGTCATTTTTGCGCGCGCATACAGTATTATGCCAACAGTAAATACGAAACATTTTGCCTCATATATGATGTGAAAAAAAAATGTTTTCGAAGCACTGACGCAATATTTAAGTGCCCCTGACTAGTTTACAACTTTCGGTTTACATCCAGTGTCGAATAAGAAACGGGCCCAGAGGAAGAACTTCGAGAAGGTAGTAGGTGTACTTGGGAACCCGGTTCGACGACACATAATAAAGAAGCTAAGCGAAGGACCCGACTACACCCTCCGATTGAGCAACGAACTCAATATCAACCAACAACTAGCCGCAAAACACCTAAAGGTAATCCAAGACGCAGAGCTCGTTGACGTGGTTCGACAGAAGAGCACCTTTGGAGCTGACAAGAACGTCTTCCACCTAAACAAGTTCTACAGCCTCCAAATAGACTTCAGCCCAAGCCTCTACAACGAGAGACTAATCAGCTTCAACAACCCCCACCAGTGGATCCAGGAGGATAACTACATGGAGAGACTTGAGGATCAGGTGAAGGACATAGACGATGAAGAGCTCAATGTCGATGATGTGCCACCGCTCCGCCAAATAATCGAGATAATAGACGAGGAGCTCGAGAGCCTCGAGAAGAGACGGGCCAGACTACTCTACATACGCAACTTAGCACTTGGAGCCACACAAGGAGCCTTAGAAGAACTCGACCGAAAAAAGAAGCAAATAATACAGCATCTCGTTGATATCGGCCCCACGAGCATAGAAGACCTCAGCAAAACCCTCCAGTTAAACGAAGCCGATGTGCGGGATATAGTGTCAGATCTCGTAAAGGAAGGCCTCGCCTCAAGAAACGAGAATTTTATAAGTCTGAACACGTGACATATTCTAAACTACCAAAAGGTTTTTTTATTATAGCCGATATACACTGTTGGTTTACAACCAGAAGTGGTACACCGTTGGCGTATATCGAATCAACAATAAGCTCCATCTCAAAGGATGGTCGAATTACCGGTGTAGCCATTTATATTAAAGAGATGATTGAATGAGTGCACAAAATAGTAATCAGCCCATCTACATCCTCAAGGAAGGAACTGAGAGGAACACGGGTAATGACGCTCGCGGCAACAACATCATGGCCGCGAGGATCGTAGCCGAGGCCGTTAAGACAAGCCTTGGCCCAAAGGGAATGGATAAGATGCTCGTCGACAGCTTCGGCGATGTAACAATCACCAACGACGGCGCGACGATGCTTAAGGAGATGGATATCCAGCATCCCGCGGCTAAGATGATGGTGGAGGTCAGTAAAACCCAGGACACCGAGGTCGGTGACGGTACTACGACTGTCGTTGTCCTCGCCGGCGAGCTGCTCGGTAAAGCGTCGGACCTTATGGAGAAGAAGGTCCACCCAACTGTAATTATCGACGGCTACAGAGTTGCCCAGGAGGAGGCTCTGAGGATACTAAGCGACATCGCCATCACTGTTAAGCCGAGGGATAAGGATACATTGAAGCGCGTCGCGAAGACAACGATGTCGACTAAGCTCGTTGGCAGTCACAGTGGTTACCTCTCCGAGGTAGCGGTTGACGCTATCCTCCAGGTTGCTGAGGAGGCGAACGGTAAATGGAAAGTCGACCTCGACATGGTCAAGGTGGAGAAGAAACCCGGCGGCTCCATGACGGACACCGCCCTCATCAAGGGGCTCGTCATCGACAAGGAGGTCGTCCACAGCGACATGCCGAAGCTCGTCAAGAAGGCGAAGATCGGCTTACTCGACGCCGCTATGGAGATCGAGAAAACCGAGTTCACCAGCAAGATAAGCATCGAGTCCCCTGATGAGATGCAGGCCTACCTAGATGAGGAGGAGAAGATGCTGCGGGACATGGTCGCGAAGGTGAAGGGCGCTAACATTAGTGTCCTATTCTGCCAGAAGGGGATCGATGACATGGTGCAACACTTCTTAGCCCGTGAGGGTATCATGGCCGCTCGCAGGCTCAAGAAGAGTGACATGGAGGCTCTCGCCAAGGCGACGGGCGCTAAGGTTGTCAGTAGCGTCGACGAACTCTCAGCAACGGACGCCGGCTACGCCGACTCCGTAGAGGAGAGGAAGATCGGCTCTGACAAGCTAATCTTCGTCGAGGGCTGCAAGAACCCCAAGGCTGTAAGCATACTGATCCGCGGCGGCACCGAGAGAATCGTCGACGAGGCCGAGAGGAGCATCCACGATGCCCTCTGCGTCGTCAAGGACGTTGTCGAGGAGCCCAAAATCGTTGCAGGTGGAGGCGCTGTCGACATCGAGATCGCGAGGAAACTCCGCACTTACGCTGAGAAGCTCAAGGGCAGGGAAAGACTCGCCATATCTGCATTCGCCGACGCAATCGAGGTACTTCCGACGACACTAGCAGAGAACGCAGGAATGGACCCCATCGACGCCATGGCTGAGCTCCAGAGCCGTCACGCAAAAGGCGAGAAGTGGGCAGGAGTCGAGGCACTAGAGAGCAAGATAGTAGACATGGAGAAGCTCGAGATCCTCGAGCCGATGGTCGTCAAGGCACAGGCTATAAAGTCCGCTACAGAGGTCGCGACGATGCTCATCAAGATCGATGACGTGATCGCATCGACGAAGAGTAAGGGTCCGCCACCAGGAGCCGAAGGAGGCATGGGCGGCGGCATGGGTGGAATGGGTGGCATGGGCGGCATGCCCCCTATGATGTAGGTGAAATACGATGACATACCAAGGAAACCAGCCAGTAATAGTACTCAAGGAGGATACAAAGAGGAGCCGCGGCCGAGACGCGCGCCGCAGCAACATGATGGCGGGCCAGATAGTAGCAGAGGTCCTTAAGACGACACTCGGCCCCCGCGGCATGGATAAAATGCTCGTAGACAGCCTCGGCGACATCACCATCACAAGCGACGGCGCCAAGGTACTCGAGGAGATCGACGTACAGCATCCTGCAGCCAAGATGATAATCGAGGTCGCAAAGACCCAGGACAAGGAGGTTGGAGACGGCACAACCACTGCAGTCATTTTCGCGGGCGAGTTGCTGAAGAAAGCGGATGAGCTCCTAGAACAGGAGATCCATCCAAGCATCGTCATCAGCGGATACCAAAAGGCTGCCGATAAAGCACTCGAAGTACTGACCCAGGTCGCACTGCCAGTCGACATGAATGACAGGGAGACACTAATCAAGCTCGCCAGTACATCTATGAGAAGCAAGGCGGTCAGCAGTGACAGAGAGCACCTAGCCGGCGTAGTAGTCGACGCAATCAAGCAGATCATAGAGAAGCGCGGCAACGAGGTAATCGCCGACGTCGACAACGTCCAGATCGTGAAGAAGGAAGGTAAGAGCCTCAAGGAAACTGAGCTCGTCAAGGGCATAATCGTCGACAAGGAAGTCGTCCACGACGGGATGCCAAAGAAGCTCAAGAACGCAAAGATCGCCCTCCTCAACGTCGCGATTGAGATCGAGAAGACCGAGATCGACGCCGAGATCCGCATCAAGACCCCCGAGGGCGTCAAGGCCTTCCTAGACCAGGAGACCGAGATGCTGAAGAAGATGGTCGACCAGGTCGCAGCCTCCGGCGCAAATGTATTGCTCTGCCAAAAAGGCATCGACGACGTCGCCCAGCACTTCCTCGCAAAGGCGGGGATAATGGCGGCTCGCCGCCTCAAGGAGAGCGACATGGAGAAGCTCGCAAAGGCGACAGGCGCTAAGATCGTCAACAACCTCAAGGACCTGAAGAAGGCTGACCTCGGGACTTGCGGACTCGTCGAGGAGAGAAAAGTCGGTAACGACAAGATGATCTTCGTAGAGGAATGCAAGAACCCAGCGAGCGTCGCCATCTTCGTCCGCGCAGGCTTGGAAAGGATGATCGACGAAGCGGAGAGGAGCCTAAACGATGCGCTCTATGTAGTAAGCGACGTTGCCAAGGTGCCTAAGATGGTACCCGGCGGCGGAGCCATCGAGATGGAGCTCTCGAAAGAGGTTCGCGCCTACGCTCGTCAGGTAGGTGGGCGGGAGCAACTCGCCATTGAGGCATTCTCCGACGCACTCGAGGTAATCCCGAGGACCCTCGCAGAGAACGCGGGCCTCGACCTCCTCGACACAATGGTCGCGATGAAGGCTGCCCACGAGAAGAAGAACGGCCTCAAGATGGGAGTCAACGTCTTCGAAGGCGGCGTCATCGATATGCTCAAGGAAGGCGTCATCGAACCCATGGTCGTGAAGCAGCAGGCGATAAAGAGTAGCATCGAGGTTGCAAGCATGATCCTGAGGATCGACGACGTCGTCGCTGCGAAGAGCGGCGGTGGTCCAGGCGGCCCCGGCGGAAAGGGCGGGATGCCCCCCGGCGGAGACGAAGAGTAAAAACAGCCTTTTTAACCGGAGCCAAATGGCTCCAATCTAAAAAATCATTATGCCTTTTTCTTACTATAGCTAGTTATTCATGCCACAACCTACAATCTGATTTCGTTTTTACCTAAGATTAAGTGGAAGCAGTCCTCAATTAGCGTACGCGACTTATTCTCAACTTTTATCAATGCAGAGGATCTATTACCCTCGAATCAATATGGCAAAGGTTTCGCCCGAGATAATGGCGGTCTTCGAAAAACAGCGGGTTATCCCTATGGCTACTGCGGATAAGACGGGACGTCCAAACGTAATACTCGTCGGCATGTGGTATTGGACCGATGACGAGACACTCGTTGTCTCTGACAATTATTTGAATAAGACTAAGGCGAACTTAGAAGAGAATCCCGTCGTCGCATTCAATGGTTGGGCTGATGGGAAAAGCTACCAGATAAAATGTCGCGTCCACTGGGAGACGTCTGGCCCTAGGTACGAGCAGATCAGGAAGATGGCGACTAGCGGAACACGCCAGTTCCCCGGGAAGGCGGCTGTTATTTGCTCTGTTGAGGAGGTTTTCCAGGGGAGTGGTGGGCAGGGTGCCGGGCAGAGGCTCGGCTAGATTACAAAGTGGTTTCCCTGATCCTCTTGCTCGCGTTGTTTTGCGACGCCCTTCTGCATGCCCTCATTCGTTATATCGATGTCATACTCCATAAACTTCTCAACCATACCAATAACAGTCTGACTCATTTCTTCCAGTTCTTCCTTGGTGAAGTTGCTCATAACTTCGGGGCTATTTACCCACTGCATCCAACCGGCAAGACTCTGACCGAGGGCCATGAAGGCGAAGCGCATTGCGCGGACTCTGTCGAGACGGTCCTGCTCCTTCTTCTCCTTGAGCTTTTTAAGCTCCTCTAGGGTCTTCTCGCTGCGCTCCACCCAGTTGACATTGAGAGCTTCCATTGCGTAGAAGCCTCCACAGTCGCCCCTAAAAACGTCTCCGGTCTTGCCGATAGAGTTTAAATTGGTGACCCCTTGGGTATTTGGTGGAGCCGGGGTCTCCTAGCTCGGTAGGGAGCCAGCCTGGAAAGCTGGTGTCCGTACGGACTCGAGGGTTCGAATCCCTCTCCCGGCGCCAATTTATTTCCTTGCCTCTTAGCATTGTTTTTAAAGCATTTAAGTCTCAAATTCGCTTGGGACCCAGGGCACGATTCGAATGGATGGATCGTGTAGCCCATTAAGGATAGCAGCATTTAGTAAGAGTGGTGTTAGTGACTCAACCCATTTAGAGTTCTCCAAAGGACCGACCCTCAGCGGTCTCAGGCCGGGGATATCCCTTGCGAGCCACATCACTGTTTCCACCGCGGCTTCGTCATCCCCCGCCACGAAGACATCAAGGTCCAGAATACCGTTTATGTCGTTCAGATACTGCGCTGGTACTGTCTGAAAAGCGGAGACCACCTTTACGGGTGCTACAGCTTCCTGGATCAGCTCCGCTGCCGATCGCGATTGGTCGCAACCGCCAGCGATGACGGGGGACCACATGTAGAGCTTACCATGCCTCTTCATTGGGACGACGCAGGAGACGACTATCTGCCTGGGGGTGAATTTATCCTTGAGAGTGGCGAGAGTAGTGATAGCAACCGATGCTGGAAGCGTCTCGACAATAATATCCATCCCCTCGATGGCCTCCTCATTGATGGTCCCAGATATACTCCCCTTCATAGCGGATTTGTAGAAGTTAACAGCCTTCGCATCCAGCTCCTTGGCTGTCTGGGTTGCCTTTTCGATGCTCCTTGAGCCTACTATAATGTCATGCTTTAGGGAGAGACGGAGTGCTAAGCCACCACCCATGTTGCCAGTACCACCTAGTATGCCGATCTTCATCTGGATCTGGTGAATTACTGGATCACCGAGGATATAGACCTCATCACAGATAATATTTTGAATCGGCACCCTTTATGGTGTATACGAGGCTATTTCAATATTCTATGCATGAATCTCCCGATGCGTTCGAGACCGTTGCTTAAGGTATCTCCCTTCGTCCCTATGTTGATCCTCAAGTGCCTTTCTACGCCAAACTGGTCTCCGGGGCTCACCATGACGCCTTCTTCCTTGAGGAGCCTCTCCGTGAACTTTGTTGAACCGAGGCGGTTCTTGTAACGGGGAAAGACTGTGAATCCCCCTTTTGGCTCCACGCATGTGACGAGGTCGGAGTTAGATTCCTTCCAAGTCGCCCACGTCTTGGTGTTAGCCTCTTTAATCGACTGGTTCCTCTTCAGATATCTCGCGCGGTTCGACACAAGTTTCTCGGCGATCTGCTCTCCTATGCCGCAGTGACTGAGAGTTGTGTAGTCTTTCATCGTCCAGCAGCGATCAATAATCTCATTGTTGGCTACTATCCACCCTATGCGGGGGCTCGTAGCGCCTAGCTTGCTGATGCTCCCCGTGACTACTCCTCTCTCGTAGAACTCCGGTGTCGCGGCGGGTTTCCCATCTATCTCGGATCCTCGGAGTGCGTTGTCGCAGTGTACATAGGCGCCCACCCTTTCGGCTATCTCGCATAGGGCCTGCATCTCTTCTTGGGTCATAACCGCCCCGGTTGGGTTGTTCGGGTTGTCTAAAAAGAGTAGTTTAGTTCGACGGTTAATTCTCTCCTTTAGTTCCTCTAGATCTGGCGCCCATCCCTTCTCCTCGATGAGATGAAAGGGCTTCACTTTCGCCCCAAGCATCCTGGCGAAACCGGTGGTCTGTTCATACTGGGGTACCTCGGTGAAGTACTCGTCCCCCTGGTCGAGAAGAGCGAGATTGACTATCAGATTCGCCTCGCTCGTTCCGGAGGTGATGAGAACGTTCTCAATCTCGACCCCATACCATTCTGCAACATGGCTCCTGAGGGCGTCGGAACCACATGTACGACCATACTTCAACATGGTTTCCCCCGACATCTGGGGCATAACATCCCTTAGCTGGAGCTTCGCCACCCCGCCCCCACCGAGGTCGATATCAGCCTTTTCGAGTAGCCACCGCTCCAGCCTGAAAGGGTCGATCTTCATACACCGGACCCCCTTACAGAGACAAGTGGTCGGTCAGCTTAAAACTTGAATGGAGAAAAGATCCACGCTTTGAGAATTACTTCCTCTTTGTGAGGTTTAGGTACTTCATGGCGAGATCCTCGCTCATGCTTTTCAAGATGAAGCCGATGTCGTCAGTGGTCACGATGCCGGCAACGTGATTCATGTCATCGATTACTACTAGGCGTCTGATCTTATGTTCATTCATTGTGTCAATTGCTGTTTCTACTTGGCAGTGGACGGAGACTGCGATGACCGGATTGGTGCAGATGTCCGCTGCCATAAGTTTCTTAGGATCCTTCCCCTGGGCTAGGACTCTGTGAACCAGGTCACGCTCCGTTAATATTCCCACGGGTTTCCCGTTGGTGACGAGGATAACGCTGCTAATTTCCTTCTTATACATTATATTTGCGACATCATCAGCCCTAGTCGCGGGGGAGATGGTGACGGGTTCCTTCGTCATAATATCGGAGACCATCATAAGATTTCGAGTAGAGGTTGGTAGGAGTATTAGTAAAAGTTAGCGATCAGATTTTCTCAATGTGCATAGGAACGTCCCTGGCGACCCTGAGAGCGAAGTCGAACTGGTCTAGGCTCATCGCTGAGTGAAAATCTCCCTCTCTGAAGATGGTTTGTTTGGTGTCGAAGAACTTGGCACCTTGCGGATCGGCCCTGATCCTTTTCATAATATCCGTAAAATCTGGATGACCTCCTCTGAGCCTGTTTTCAAGGTATCCAGCACAGAGCTCATCCTCGATGGCTTCATAATTTCCCTCCCATCCCATTGCTACAAGTGAGACGACAGTTGGATTTCTACTCTTTATGTATTTGACTGTAGCTTCAGCAGTGACGAAGCTTCCGAGCAGCACATCGTCAGCATGGGAAGCGTTGATTATTCCTTGAACTCCACTGCTCGTGCGTTGGATGATGGTCTTACCAGTGAAGTCGACTCGGCTCACCTCGTCGGGGCTATTGCCGTATTCAAAGCCAGAGACCTTATGACCATGGATCTCTCCCATGACGATCCACCCAGGGTTGTTTCGGCGTAGCTCAAACGCTTCCTCGACTGTGCTGACTGGTATTATTGTAACAGCGCCATTCGCCATGACAAAGGCAGCAGTTGTGAATGCCCGAAACACATCAATTATAATAGTGGTGCCAGTAGCCCTTCGTGCTCCCTCGAGGAGGCTTAATCGCCTAATTTCCATTTGCTATATGCCCCTGTTGACATCGACGTTTCCCGATTTTATGACGAGACATATCGTCCTCTTGCTCGCGTGAATAGGGCAACCACCTCTTTTCAACCTTCTCGATTGTGGAATCTTTGATAAGGATGGTAGCATCCTTGACGGGCTGTTTTCCTGTACCGTCAGCGACTTAAGCGTCCTTAAACACTTCAGGAGAGACTTTCTGAGCCAGGTCTAGATTATTAGGACATAGTAATTAATGATTATTTAAAAGGCGTCTAATTGAGGCGACTTATCTCTTCGCGGAAGTCGATTTCACTACCTTTGCCCACTTCAGCGAGGAGCCTCTGGACCGTGCTGAAGGCGTCATCCACTGATCCGCAGTGCTCTTTTTGCGTTCTAAGGAGGTGCCATGCCCACTCGAGTGCTTCGAATGCTCCCATCTGGTAGCTTGAGGCTGACTCCAATCGATTCACCGTGAGATTCGATCCCATCAGTGTTAAAATGGGTTACGTACCACAACATAGGGGAGACCCAGGTGAAACTGAGAGTTTAAGGCTATTCAGCACTCTTCTTCATCGGTAACTTAATTTTTTGATATAGTTCTGCCCCCTTCTGGGACTCCCAAATCGGGTAGACCTGCACGCTTGCAACCTGCCCATATTCAGTAACGTAGTGCATAATGTCGTCTGAGTTATCCGTTTCAAAGATTGTGAAACCCGAATAGCCTTTTGGTGTATTCGCCATCGTGTGGGGTGGGAAAAGTGTTTTCACAGTATGCTTAGCGTGAGTTCTCCTCTTCCATATCTCAATGAAGTCGTCCAGATCCTCGGACGCGCACTCCAGAAATGCTATGAACTTCACAACAGTCACCGGTGATTCATCGGGATCAGTGGATAATAAACCATGCCCGGATCCTAACTTCTAAATTCACCAAGTGGCTTCTGTTTGTTTGCGTGACTGTAGTTGCTTGATATTAAGCTGATCAGGGAGAATCCTGAGATGGTGCGCGCTAACCTAGAGAGGAGGCAGCAGCCAGAGAAGTTGGAGCTCCTCGACCAGGTTATCACCGCAGATAAGCGGTGGCGCGAGTTGACAACTAAGGTGAACCAACTCCGCAAGAGGCGGAATGAGGTCAGCCAGGAGATAGCCCAGGTTATGAAGGCCAAGAAGGATGCCTCTTCTCTGAAACTCGAGGCTAGTAGAATCCCCGAGGAGATCAAAGTAATCGAGTCCGAGCTAGAAGAGAGGCAGGTTTTCGTTAAGAATGGCCTCATGAGGCTGCCCAACCTCCTCCACGAGTCGGTGCCCTACGGGAAGGATGACAAAGATAATGTTGTTGTAAAGGTCTGGGGGGAGCCGCCGAAATTCGATTTCTTGCCAAGTAGTCACGCCGACCTCTCCCAGTCCCTAGGAATAGCCGACTTCGAGAGGGCTGCCAAAGTCACTGGAACCGGATTCTATTACTTGCGCAATGAACTGGCTCTCCTCGACTACTCTGTGATGAGGTATGCAATGGACCTCCTCCTCAGCAGAGGGTATAGCCTCATAGAGCCACCATACATGATCAGGAGAAGCTTCTATGAGGGGGTAACCGACCTCAACGACTTCGAAAATGTGATGTATCGGATCGACGACTCAGAGAACATCAAAGACCCACTATACCTAATCGCTACATCCGAGCACCCGATGGGTGCTATGCTTAAGGATGAGACCCTAACCGCGGATCAACTACCCATCAAGATGTGCGGCGTCTCACCCTGTTTCCGTAGGGAGATAGGGAGTCACGGCAAGTACACTAAGGGCATCTTCCGCGTCCATCAGTTCAACAAAATCGAGCAGTTCATCTTCTGCCTTCCTGAGCAGAGCTGGGTTCTCCATGAGGAGCTGCAGAGGAATAGCGAAGCACTCTACGAGGGCCTCGGCATCCACTACAGGGTCGTGAACGTCTGCACAGGCGATATTGGCAGCATCGCTGCGAAGAAATACGACACCGAGGCGTGGATGGCTGATGGGGAGTACAGGGAAGTGGGGAGCAACTCAAATTGCACCGACTACCAGGCTAGGAGGTTGAATGTCCGATATAGGATGAAGGAAGGGCAGGCTCCTATGGGCTTCGTTCATACCCTCAATAACACTGCTCTTGCGACCTCCAGGACAATGATCATGATATTGGAGCAGTACCAGCAAGCTGATGGTACTATTAAGGTGCCTAAGGCACTCCAGAAGTACTTGGGTATGGAGGTCATTGAGGGCAAGCTCAATAAGATGAAGATATAGAGTGATTTTTTCCTAAATTCTCCAGTCTAGACATAATCTGCATATCCTAATGGTTATCCAATTACCTTTTATCAAGCTACCTTTATATCTAAATCATCTTCGCATGCGCGCGCGCTTTAGAAAAGTTCGATAAGTAGGTACCATCTACTTGAAGATGTATAGCTCCTCGTCGTATCTCCTATCGAGAATTTGACCCGGGGGGAGATTCTCTACCCTCTTCGAGTTGAGGTGCTTCCGAAGGCGATGATTCGCCTCCTCGGGAGTTAGATCACCTTTTAGCCATTCGGTCGGTACGGCAACAAACATTGGCCTAGCTGGAATAATGTGGCGCGTGGTTTTTTGGCTGAATACTATACCCTTGAGAGCTGTCACAACAACCTCCCTCTTGGTGACAGTTGGGGTCATAAGACCTGCTGAGTACTCTCCAGAGGAGATGCGTGCTGAAGCGTCGCTGTCGGTGCTATATCCCATATGGTGACCCCTCGCCTGTATTCGGTGCTCGATCCTTTTGATGATTTCATACCTTTCATTGATGTCCCGTGCTGAGCCGAGGCCTACGAGGCTCCAAGAATTCGAAAATATAGCTGTGACAGCTTCGCGCTCCTCGACGAGGCTCTTAGCCTCGCTGTATGTTTTCTCCTCCGGATTAAGATCTGCCTCCCGTAGCACTACTGAGGCCTCCTTTATCGCGCTTAGATTCTTGAACATTCTATACCAGCAACCGATGTGGACTCCTGGGTTGTTGTAATCGACCAAGCAGACGGGGATGTAATGGTAACCGATTTGCTTTGCAGCAGCGACCCTATGCATACCATCAAGAACAACGAGGCTTTTTCTGTCAACAATAATAGGGTGAATCCATACGCCGTCATGTGGTATCTTTTCGACAAGTTCCTCCATCTTCTCGGGGATAATCTCTTCGTGGATATGTAGATTATCTAACTCCTCCAAGATGATCTCGAAGGAGTAATTCTCATGTGTGATCACGAATCCACGATGTCCACTACTCCCCAAGACTCGTGGTCACTCCTTAAAGAGGTCTGTACTGTAATATCTGTCGGCGCTATCAGGGAGGAGCGTAACCACGACCTTCCCTTTGCCCAATTTTTTCGCTGCTTGAAGGGCACACCAGACATATGCGCCGCTGGAGTTACCGACGAAGAGGCCCTTCTTACGGGCGAGCATCTGCGCTGTAGCGATAGCGTTTCTATCAGTAACCTGTATGACCTCATCGATGATCTTTACATCGGTGATTGATGGAATGAAGCCATCACCGATGCCTTCGACCTTGTGCTCCGCGCACTTTAGGGGCTCGACGTCCCCCTCGACATTTTTACCTATTGGGTCGACAGCGTAAACCTTGAGGCCAGGATTCTTCCTCCTGAGAACGTTAGAGACACCCATCAGAGTGCCACCTGTGCCGATACCAGCGACGAAAGCGTCGACCTTTCCCTCAGGTACCTGCCCTAATATCTCCTGGGCCGTCGTCATTTCATGTGCTCGGACGTTGTCGTTATTATCAAACTGGCATGGGGCCCAGTGTTTTGGCCTCTTAGCGATCTCGGCCGCCTTTTTCACAGCACCTGCAATAAAATCCTTAGCCGGTGTGAGAATGACTTCAGCGTTGTAGTGCTTCATGATTGTGCGGCGCTCCACGCTCGCAGTCTCAGGCATAACTACAATCATTTTATAACCCTTCGCTGCAGCGGCGCAACTGAAAGCAATGCCTGTATTACCACTCGTCGCCTCGACGATGGTATAACCGGGCTTCAATTCCCCCCTCTTCTCCGCCTCCGTAATGAGGTAACGAGCGATTCTGTCCTTCACACTGCCGCTCGGATTAAGATACTCTACCTTGGCGTAGATGACAGTGTCTTCCTCAGGGAAGCTGAGCTTGATCATCGGTGTGTCGCCGATGAGTTCGAGAGCGTTCTCGACGACTTTCAAGCAATAATTCCTCATCTTGATTCGCATGACGGAATGATAAGCATTATTCCTTCCCTCATAACACTTATAATCGCACTCGGAGTGACTCAGCGGGGAAAGTCAAGATAACCCTAATGAAATACTCCATAATCCTAAACGGCAATTTGCTGAGGCTAAAATAAGTTGACGGAACAGGGTATGAAGGAGATGGCGGAGATGCTCCGCCAAGGCGCGAAGATGCTTAGCACAAACTGCCCCGAATGCGGGGCTCCATTATTCCAACTCAAAACAGGTGAACTATTCTGTCCACGGGAAAAACGCGAGGTGAAATTATTGAAAGAGGGTGAGAGCCCGGAGAGTGTCAAACAGGAGGCAAGCCTCGAGAAGACCCTCCAGAATAAGCTCAATCTCCTCCAGCAGCGACTCGATAACGCATCGGAACTATCCGAGATAAAGGAGTTGACTGAGACGATTACAGCCCTACTCGACACCCTAGCCAGGTTAAAATCGAAGAAACCCTAAAGCTTCAATCCCATAAGGGCCGCGATGAGCCTCTGTACCTCTGCCTCAACTTCATCAACGGGACGACTCGTGTCGACGAGTCTCATCTCCCCCTCCTCGGCGAACCCTAAGTAAAGGTCCCTAACCCTCTTCAAGTAGCTTCTGTTCTCGAACACAGTAAGGGTCCTCCCAGAAACTCTCATGAGACTCTTATCAGGGTCAACATCTAGTAGCAATATGAGGTCCGGTTTCAGAGCGAACTTCTGCAGGTCACGGAGCCAAGCCACCTCTACGCCCGCCGCTCCCTGATATGCAAGAGTTGAGTGGTAATACCTGTCACAGATCACAGTGGTGCCTTGGTCCAATATCTGAGAGATGCGTTTGCTGTGCTCGAACCTATCCGCGGTGAAGAGAAGAGCCTCTGCCTCAGGGCTAAGGTACCTATCTCCCGCCTCCGCATAGTGACGTATGAAACGTCCTATGCTACCGTCGCTAGGCTCCCTCTCAAGTATATGATCGATACCCTGGTCCCTTAGCTTCATACTCAAGAGGTCGATCTGTGTGCTCTTGCCACTTCCGTCAACGCCCTCGAAGACTATGAACCACCCAGTCGGAGCCATCGATGGAAAAATGGCGAGTGGCGATAAAATCCTTCCTAGACCTGGAAATGGTCTCTGCTTGATGTTGTAAGAAACTCCGCTTTCCCGTTACTAATCAGGATCATGTCCTCGACTCTGAGGTAGTACTCTCCTTTGCTCCACAGCTTCGGCTCTAGACAGAAGACCATACCCTCTACTAGTAATTGAGTCGCATCCGGTTTGAGCCAGGGGTCCTCATGGACCTCGACGCCTATCTGGTGGCCGATTATGCCCGTCTTCAGCCTGTTCCTTAGGAAGTTGCCATATCCCTGCTTGTCAAGTGCCTTCTCAATATAAGGATAGAAGTCGCATAGGTGGGTTATCTCGCTTCCCACAACGTCCCCCGCCTGAACGACAGCTAGCTGAAGTGCTTGATACGCTTGAAGTATGTCGGAGCGTGGCTGCCCGTAATAGAGGCTCCTTCCCCAGTCACTGCAGTAACCATCGACGACGAGGCCGAAGTCGAAAGCTATGCTCGTCCCCTTCGTGAGACCGGCCTCCTTTGGATAGATGAAGGGGTCGTCAGATGGTATGGTTCCTGTCTTGAGGTAGCCTCCTGTTGGTGGGAAACTCGTGTCTGTTGCCCCGAGTCCCCTGCCCATCATCTCCATCATTATTTGTAGATTCTTCTGTGTGAGTCCCTCCACTATACGTGGGTAGATGAGTGTCATCACTGACTCGGTAACCTCCGCAGATTTTTTCAGCTTAGCCACCTCCTCGGGTTCCTTTATCATCCTGATCTGGTCGAGGAGTCCCTCACCGACGCGGAAACGTGATCCAGCGCAGGCTTTTGCAATCTCTAGGCTTGTGCTTCCCCAGCAGAAATCGCCTATAGCTATACGTCCTGTTTTAACGCCGAGGTCCATGATAATCTTCTTAATGAGATCCCCATAGGGTTGTGCCGTCTCGGCGTAGCGGACATCCTTTATCCAAGTTCCCTGCGTTTGGCCATGATTTTCGTTGTTGATGGTGAGGATGGGCTCACCCTGGCGGGGTACAAAGACATTATCTTGGGGATGAAGAAGGTCCCTCCCGCGACGCCACTCCAGGTTAGCACCCGTCAGGTACTGGAGGTCCGGGCTACCTCCATAGACCACAAGATCCAGTCCCTGCTCCTCCATCTTTGCCTGGAGCCCGGTGAGCCGCCTCTTAAAATCCATTTGAACCTACATCGACGTCAGGCGATAAATCGGTTGCCCCTAGAATTAGTACTAAATCGTTGTAACCCATCCCTTATCACCGACTACACGGAGCTTCATCCCCGTCTTCAGAGCCTCGAGGGGGTCGGTATCAAGATGATCTACCAGGGGGATGCTCGAGATAACGCAGCCTGTGGCGAGGATGGCCTCGGTCTCAATGTTCACTATTGCAGCAGGAGCTGTGCCTTGCTTCTTCATCCTATAAATGACGTAGCTTCCGACTGTGCTGCCTTTCCCGGTAGGAAATACGAAGACCTTCCCCGAAATGCTCCTGCCATAGCATATGTGGTCCTGCTCCGTAATGATGCCAGTGTCGGGGTCTACACCACCATAAAAGCTGACGGGATCAATACTAACCAGAGCTTCGCCCTCAGCAGTACCGCCCACTACCTTACGCCCCTTTAGAATCACTTCAAAGCCTCCCTCACTAACTCCCTCGCTGTTCCCACCTTTGTCTTGAGACCCATATTGGCGCTGTATTGAGCACCTTTGAAGCTGTTTAGGGCTACCTCCTTCCATCCCATCTCCTTGAGAGGAGCAACAACCATGCAAGTGTCGCAGTAGACCTTACCTCCAGCTTCCTCAATCTGCCTTATGTAGCCCATACTCTCCGCTTCGGCGTATACGCCGCGACTCGTGAAGACCCAGAGCTTTTCACCTACTTTTTTTCCATTGCAAAGATTCGCGACCTCCCCAACCTCACAGAGGCTGCAATGAGGGCAACCAATGCAGGTCACGGGGGTAGTTACCTCGTAAGTGAACTTTTCCCGCGCCTCTTTAAGTTCCTTCTCTTCGATGGTGAAACTCTCCACCTCTCGAAGATGTTGTTTGACCTTCTCGGCCTCGGGTGTGACGCCTTCTCCGTGCCATAGAGCGACACCGCCGCTAGTAGCTAGGGCGGCCCCCATGGTCTTAAGAGACTCGAGACTTGGTCTTCCTAGCCCTCTTAAGTATGGAACCGCGTTCCCCACCAGCTTCCCTGTGACGTAACCGAGGGCGCTGTAGTCTACAGGGTCCTCGAGCTTCGCATCGACCTCCACTAGCTTCCCTGGGAGCCTATTCTCGTCTAGTCTGTATTCATATAGGGGGGTGAGGCCCGTGATGGCGCTAGCTATGGTTGTTGGTCCGGACTCCCTGTTCGTCCTCGCTCCGAGAACGGAGTTCGAGTAGCAGATGGCGGAGGACTCTGCCCAGGCGATCTGGGCACCGAACCTTGGCACGTGTCCCACGAGGTATGGGGTACAAGTGCAGGTTGGCTCGATCCCCAGCATCTTAAACGCTCGAATGACGCGTTGCTGTCCTTCGGCAAATTTTTCCGGGATATTCATCTCCTTCCATCGGATTAAATCCATCCCAGCTGGGTTGAGTGTCGCCCTGACCTTTACCTTGGAACCGAGCTTCGCCTGGTCCTCAAGCCACTCCAGCCCCGCTTCGCCGAGGTTCTTGTAGCTTACACCTGAGACGTGGGCTCCCTCAACCGGCACCAGCTTCTGCGCACCGAAGACTTCACCCAGAGCTATGAGCAGCTCAAGCGATTTCGCTATACCAGGTCCTTGCTCCCCGGCTAGCATACGCTCCTCCTCCCTCGTAAGATACAACCTATATCACAAAAACAGCAAGATGCAACGCTAAAAACCCTCTTGGGAAAATATCTAAATAATAAGAGATATTGTTTACCCCGAGTACCTGTCAAGTATCTTCCTGACGCGATTAGGGACTGTTATCTCAGCCTTCATGAACTTCTCCTTCGGTTTGCCGAGAGGCCTCGTTGCGTCTACCCCAACCTTACACCCTAGCTCAGTCTGCTGATCAGCGGTTGGGTCCAGGCTGCTTACCCTGACACCGGGAACTATGAGTAGGTCTTCATCGCCTCTGAACCGAGTTGCAATCGCCCACTCAACATCCCTCATATTCATTGGGTCAATGTCTCCGTCAACAACCACAGCATGCTTTAGGCTGGGGTGAGCAGCGAACATGGCCATTAGGACGTTCTTCGGATCCCCCTCCCTTACCTTATCGAAGGCGACGACGCAGTGAAGCCAACCGTTACCACCGAGGGTCATATTAACTCCCCTCACAGTGGGCACTATGTTCATACAGTACTCCCAGATACGGACTTCTGGCCCAATCCCCATGAGAAGCATATGCTCGCTTCCGCTCGGTAAGAGTGCTTGATATAAGTAGTCCTTCCTATGCATGACCCCAACCAGCTCCACTACAGGTTGCTTACGCCTCACGTCAAAGGTCCCAGAGAGATCCACAAACGGACCCTCATCCACCTCTTCATCGAGCCTGATTCGGCACTCCAGAACAAGCTCCGCGTCGGCAGGAGCCAAAGCGTCGACATGCGGACACCTAATCAAACTAAGCTGACCCTCAAGCAGGTTATTAGCTACGTCATACTCACACGTCCCCCAGCTGGTAGGGAGACTTGCAGCGAGCATCACAGCCGGGTGGAGCCCAACGCTAATGCAACAGTCCAGAGTCTTCTTCCCCGCTTGTCTGGCGAGCTGCGTCAACCTATGGAGGTGTCTCGGGACTATCCTGATCGTCATTCGCTGGGGGTCCAGAGCCATGAGTCTATGGAAGCTGACATTCTCAACATTTCCGTCATGGCTCTTCGCGTAGAGTATCCCTGAGGTAATGAATGGCCCTGGGTCGCCGTTGAAGTGGGTGAGTATTGGTAATTTGGTCAGGTCGCCCTTTTCGACAACATCACTGATTGTGCCCTTCTCCACCACATCGCATCGAGTTGGGTTCTTAATCGCCTGTTGAAGGCGGGGATAGAGTTCCTTCGCATTGATCCCTAGTCCAAAAAGTATGCGTTCACGTGTCCCGCAGACGCCTCCGACAATCTTCGTGTCGAAGCCCTCAACCTTCTCGAATAGCAGCGCTTTCCCAGTGTCGAACCTCTGCAACGCTGCGGCCACCTCAAGATTAGGACTGAGGGGCTCCTTGATCCTAACTAGGTCTTCCCTATCCTCAAGTTGATTCAGGAATGTTCTGAGGTCGCTCAACTTTTCTCCTCCGTAAAGCGCCTAGCTAGCTCGAGAAGCGTTTTTCCTATTTCCTCACTGTATCCCCGTGAGACGTGTGTGGAAACTAGAGCCATCTTCCCAAACTTGGCGGCGAGGTGTGTCCCCAGTACCCTGCCGAGGAGTTGATCTCTATCTCCAAGTAATGGGGAGGATGCCATGCCAGGGATGGTCATCGTGGTTGAACCCAATTTCGGCTCATCCCCCTCCCAGAACAGCGCCAGGACGGCGTTCTCGAGCTCGAGCACACCGCATCGCAGGGTCTTTCCCTCAATTTCTATACTCTCGACGCGGAAAGCTAGACTCATTACTCCGAAGTAGCCGTAGCATGAGTTAAGCCTATCCAACACGAAACTGAATAAACGTCGACAACTGATGAAGATCCTCGTCGTCTCTGACATCCACAGTAACTTAGTGGCCCTCGAAGCTGTCCTCGAGGATGCGGGACATTGGGACGCCGCTATCTCTGCAGGTGACATAGTTGGCTACGGTCCCAACCCGGAAGAGTGCATAGACCGCCTCTACTTCAAGGGCTTTAGATGCGTTCTGGGGAACCATGATAACGCTGTCGCCACAATCGAAACGGATTGGTTCAATGATGACGCTCAGGATGCAATAAAGATCAACAGATCGAAGTTAACGTTGGCTAGCTTGAGGTGGCTTGGAAGGCTCCCAATAGAACTTAAGCTTGAGCTCGATGGATACAAGATTTCCGTCTACCATGGGAGCCCTACAGAGCCTCTGACAAGTTACATATATCCAGATTCCGCTAAAACTCAGGCCGAAAACCTCCTAAGCCTTACTGGTTCAGATATACTCATCCTCGGCCATACTCATGTCCCCTATATGATCGAGAATGATAGCCATCTCATGCTCAACCCAGGCTCTGTTGGCCAGCCTCGTGACGGTGATCCTAGGGCGAGTTACATCCTCCTAGAAACTGAACCCCTAAGAGTTGAGCACAGGCGTGTTGAATACAACATAGACGTGACAGCGGAAGCCATAGATGCTTTAGGGCTCCCTCACAAGTTCGCAACACGTCTTTACTGGGGGAACTAGTTCAGCAATAGCTACTTAAATAAAAGCGGAATACCCTAATGGTTGAAAACTCATGGCTGAGAAAGGGAAAACCGCCGATAAGCAGACAGCGGAAACGAGCGGTGGTTTCCTAAACAGCATAAGGCTAAGCAGGGCATCAGCAATAGAGATCACCGCCCTCGGTCTCATCATCATCGTAGCCATAATTCTCAGGGTATTACTACTAAGATGGGGAGACTACCTCAATGAGTATGATCCCTTCTTCTTCTATAGAATATCTGAATACATAGCGAAGAATGGCTATGGTGCATATTTCACGTGGCATGATACACTGAGTTGGTATCCTATGGGTCGTGACATAGCTGTAAGCAGTTACCCAGGCAACCCATTCTCAGCCGTTTTTATCTATCAACTACTCAACGCGATCCAGATCAAGATCGCTCTACTTGACGTGGCGATGTACTTTCCAGTCTTCATGGCCGCTGTAGTCTGCGTCATTGCCTACTTCTTCGGCAAAGACTTTGGAGGAAAGGCCACAGGAATCTTCACATCTCTTCTTATGGCGATCAGTCCCAGCTATATTGGTAGGACCGTCGCTGGCTTCTTTGACACAGAGAACATCGGTATCTTCGGGATAGTTGCAACTCCCTTCTTCTTCCTAAGAAGCATACAGACTAGCAATTCACTGCCGAAGCGAGTGGTGTACGCTATCGCAGGTGGAATAGCTATGGGATATGCCTTCGCTTCTTGGGGAGCAGCTCGATACATTTCAAGCCTCCTGCTTCTCTACATCATCGTTATGCTCGTGATGGGGAAGATCGAGCAACGTCACATCATCTCCTATAGCATAACAACTATCGTGGGGTTCCTCATCGCCCTAGTGGTTCCTCGATTAGGTGTCAGTTACATCCTAAACATAGAGAACATCGCCGCCCTAGGTGCCATCGGTCTTCTCATTGTTTACGAGGTCATAAAGACGAGGATGCCTGAGTCAAAGGCTCGCATCGCGACACTTGGTCTCGTCGCCTTGGCCCTCGCTGCATTCATAATACTTCCCTATATTGGCATCGGCAACCCCATTACTGGCAAGTTCCTCAAGGTCATCAACCCCTTTGAGGACGCTGGTGCCCTATACTCATCAGTTGGAGAGAATAAGGTCTCGAGCTGGTCAGTTTTCTTCTCTGATTTTGGAATCACTATAGTACTAGCTGTCCTCGGCGCATACTTCATACTGAAGGAAGGTGGGGATAGTAAATACTACGTGCTCATCTTTTTCCTCACAGCTGTATATTTCGCCGGAACCGTTGTGAGGCTCACGCTGATACTTGCGTTCCCCGCATCTCTTCTCGCGGGCTATGCATTAGTGGAACTTATCGAGCCCTTCCGCTCTGTGTTCGCTCAACAGGATGATGCAAAAAGTAGGAGGAGAAAAGCACAGGTGGTAGCTGTTAGCAAGGGGCTCGGCCTCATCTTCATAGTCATACTTTTTGGTTCACTAATACCACACGCCCTCAACGCCACCTCAACAGCTGCGAGTCCGGGTCCACTGGTTCAGAGTAGTGTACCCGTCCTATTCAACGGTGCCTACGCGAACGACTGGATAAAAACCCTCAACTGGATAAATGCAAACACAACACCCGGCTCGGTCATATGCTCTTGGTGGGATTACGGTTACTGGATAGAGACGATGGCTAACCGAACCACCCTCGCAGATGGCTCTACTCTGAACAGGACTCAGATCGTCAATATCGCAAACATGATGATGAGGCCACAGAATGTTTCCCTTCCCCTTATGAAAAAGTTCAATGTGGACTATGTCGTCGTCTTCATCACTTTCAACCCAAACAATTCGACTCAGGAGTGGCCCTTCGGCGACAACGCCAAGTGGCCCCAGATGGCAAACATAGCCGGCCTCAATGTAACAGACTATTATTCCTATAACTCGCAGACAAGCAAGTACCAGTACACGACAAAATATACTAACACGACGATAGCCGGGCTCATGTATGGTATAGCTGACCAGTCCCACTTTACAAGAGTCTACAGGTCCCCGTTAGGCTGGGTGCTCGTCTATAAAGTCAAGTACTAAAAACCCAACCCTTTATAAAAAGCAGAATTCGGTCATTAGGAGATAGCAATGTCCACAAAGATTAGGGCGTCCCACATACTATTGGAAAAACAGTCTCAAGCCCTAAAAGTGGTTGAGGAGCTTAAAGCAGGTGCAAGTTTTAGTCTGCTCGCGAAGAAGTATAGTATATGTCCCTCAGGTAAGCGAGGCGGTGATTTAGGTCAGTTCGGGAGAGGGCAGATGGTTAAGGAGTTCGAACAGGCTGCATTTGCACTCAAGCCTGGTCAGGTTTCTGAACCAATAAAAACCCAGTTTGGTTACCATATTATCAAGCGTACCAGCTGACGAATCAACCGAAGCCAGTCCTATAATTCCTCCTCTATCCAAAGCAAAAATCGATACCCCCGGAAAAATGCAACTTCTTTATCGCGCGGGATTATGAACTCCTTTGTTTCTGCACAATCTTTAATACTGTTTGGGTGCTTGAAACTGAACCAACAGGTGTACTCATGTCCTACAAGAACTCGAGGGCTGGCGATCTCAAGGTCGGAAGCTATGCCCTCATAGACAACGAGCCTTGCCAGATTGTAGATATTGAGAAGAGCAAACCCGGCAAGCATGGTAGTGCCAAGATACGTGCAAGTGGCATAAGTCTCTTCGATGGGAAGAAGAAGACTTACCTCGCCCAGGCGGACGCTGGCTGTCAGATCCCCATCGTCGACAAGCGGAGCGGCCAGATTGTCTCCATCACCCCGGGTCAGGGTGTACAGCTCATGGATCTTGAAACCTACGAGACCATAGAGATTTCGATGCCCACCGATGATGAGATAGCCGGTAAAATCGCAGCAGGCAAAGAGGTCGAGTACTGGATTATCATGGGTCGGTATAAGATCAACCGCGTCAAGAGTTGAGCGCCCGATTGAAGCGCGTCCACCAGATGCGCCTCAGAGCCGGGATGACCGTTGGCGAGCTAGCTGACGAGATGCGTAAAACCGGTGTTATGCAGGCGGGCAGGGTAGGAAAAGCCGTCGACATTGTGGCTGAGATGTTCTCCGACCCAGAGTACACAACCTTCATCACGCTCTCCGGCCCTCTCTGTCACGGTGGGCTTAGGGTCGTCTTCTCCGACCTCATTAAGGATGGCTATATCGATGCAGTCGTGACAAATGGCGCGAATATGGTTGGCGACCTCATCGAGGCGATGGGAGCCCACCATTATATAGGTAAAGTTGACGCAGACGATGAGGAGCTCTACGAGAAGGGAATCAACCGCGCATACGACATCTACTTTGAGGGAAAGGTCTTCGAGGAATTGGAGAAGTACATCTACAAGATCCTAGATGATATTCCAGAAGAGATACGGGATGGTATTTCAATAAATGGGCTACTCAAGGAGATCGGTTTAAGGCTCACAGATAAAGACTCGATTCTCTATAATGCAGCGAAAAGGGATGCTCCAATTTTCAGTCCCGGCTTCCTCGACTGCATGCTCGGGATTCCTCTTTATATGTATTCGAAACAGAAGAAACTCGTCATCAATCCCCTCAGGGACTTCGATAGGTTCACGGACATGGTATATGACGCTAAGAAGTCAGGAGCAATCATACTCGGTGGAGGGACTCCAAAGCATCATACTCAGTACCTTCACACCTTGAGGGAGGGGCTCGACTCCGCGATACAGATTGGTTCGGCTCGAGTTGAGGACGGCAGCCTTAGCGGTGCCCCACTAAAGGAATCAATCAGTTGGGGGAAGCTTAAGGGGAAGCGAATGAATATGACCTCCACGATATTCGGGGAGGTTACAAGTATCTTCCCGTTGATTATAGCAGGGGCTCTAGAGAAGGTCGAGGACCAGAAAAAGGACTAACATTTCTTCCCTGGCAAGATCCGCGCCTTTAAGTGAATATTTTCCTTGTTCCCTGAAATTATTCCTTTGCATAAACGACCTCGTTCAGTATTCAGAAAAGAATATATCTATACTCCGCTCCCGTATCCCCCTATGCTACCCGCGCTTGAGATAATCCCCAAGAGGAGACGGAAGCTTGGGCTCACCCAGAGCCAGCTCGCTGAACTCGCTGGTGTGAGTCAGAGCTATATAGCGAAGCTTGAGGCCGGGAACATCGAGCCGAGCTATTCCAAGGTTAAGGCACTC
>Ga0187878_1000500_pt1 | contig 44371 bp, 45 predicted proteins | sample June2016WEW_17_1_FD_132979 | JGI IMG/M metagenome (GOLD analysis project Ga0187878, IMG submission 132979) | Peatland microbial communities from SPRUCE experiment site at the Marcell Experimental Forest, Minnesota, USA - June2016WEW_17_150 | ecosystem: Environmental > Terrestrial > Soil >... | reverse complement strand
CCTCAGCTATCACGCGCGGGCGGCTCTGCGTCGCATGCGCCGCAGGCCAACGTTGGTGGCGGCCTTTTGGAAACAAGCGCGGCTCCTGGATTAGTGTATCTATATTATGCAATCCTCAATAGGTCTTGAAGCCTCTTCCGTGGGTGCCAGTTGCGGGCATCATGTCTCGTGCAAAGCAGAGGCGGCACTCGCAAGAGTGCGGCCTCGCCGTCTGACCCCGAAGGAGCAGAGTGGGATATGTAGATTATGGCATCACGTGCCACCGCTCCATCACCTTGGCGTGAGGGTGGACCTGCGGCTCACTCTTCGGGAATTGTTTCGGTAGCAGGGTCGTGCGTTGGCGTGCCCCCTGGAGGCAGGAGCCAGATTGCTGGAATTTGTCGGGCCCCGCGCCGGACGATCTCATAACACAAGGAAGCAAGCACCGCAGTTTGCTCGGTCAGCGGTGTTTGCTCGTGTCACCTAGACAGGAGAGAAGCACATCTTTTCGGGTGGTAAGTCTCCTTCACAGGTGCCAGCCTCGGGGCGTCTTTTCGCGTTCTCCTGTGGCCTACTCACCTCGAGTTGAAACGTGCCTGTTGAAGGACGACCGCGAATTCGTCGAAAGGGCACCCCTCTCAAGTTCCGATGTCAAGAGATCGGGTAGCTGTGGATGGGGTGATTGTGAGATTCTTTCTTCCAATTGGCGGTGAAGCACAGGTGAGCGAACAGGGAGAAGGGCGCCGGATCCGACTCGTGGAGACGGGCAAGCTGCCGGTCGACGGGGTGAACTCACGACACATTCTGCGGATTCAAGTGAGCTTCCAGAAGTCTGGTGGAAGGGCGTCAATTGGAAGCTGACTTCCCCGTTCGAAAGCCTGTTCTTGGCGGAACGCTTTTCGGTTTTCCTAGGGAAGCCCATTTGCCAGATCTCGGACTGTGTCATTTGCCGGACAAACTGGGTTCCTGGGCTGGGTGAAAGGGTCGATTGTTCTTCGATTGGTCGATTGCTCGATTTCAGATTGGCGAACGCAGGAAGGTCATTTTCTTCGCGGACATAAGAGAGGTAGCAAGTGACACCCGGGGTTATCGCTAGGTCCCCGATTGGCCGCACAACGTCGCGGCAAGCAGCCTCTCTTACTAAACTAGACGCACTATCGCACTTCTTCAGGCGGGGGCATATCCATTTTCGTCTGGGCATTTTCACTATTGAGATCATCTATATCCGCTTCGCTCTAAGGGCAATATCGCCTGAAACCCATTGACAAGTTGAGATGCGGATGTAGAATGCCTGTAAACGTATACGCAAACGATTACATTTTCGCTCGGTCTTTCCTCCCTCGGTACCCACATCTTTCGGGGCCTCTGTCTGAACATGGTGAGGACAGAGTCGGGAATTGGGCGATTTTGAAGTAGTGCTCTCGCGCGGTACCCTGTGCTCGCGAAATCGCGGGTCCAGGGTCGGCCAATGTTGAGCCTAGCCGATGTCGGCCTCTCGGAACTCGTCCTCGAGACCGGCTCCCCGATTTAGAGATTCCTCTATTTCGTCGCATGCGAATTCAGAGTCCCCCTACTCTTCATGACGTGGCCCGCGCAGCGCGAGTTTCGACTGCGACTGTATCGCGCGTGGTCAATAGATCTGCTCCAGTAAGTCAGAAGCTTGAGGGCCGCGTGTTTAAGACCATGCGGCGACTTGGTTACAGGACAAATGCGATTGCTCGTAGCCTGAAGACGCTGAGAACCGATGTCATCGGCCTGATTGCTACGGATTTTACGAACCCGGCTATGCCGGAACTTGCAAGCGGTGTCGAAGCGGCTGCAGCCGAGAAGGGTTTTTTCGTGGTCTTTTGCAGCACACACGGTGATTCCGATACTGAGACGAAGTGCATCGATTTGTTGCGACAGCGTCGTGTGGAGGGGTTGGTTATCGCATCAGTACTGGATGGGAGTCCAATCGTCCATCAGCTGCTGGAGGAGGGCTACCCATTCGTACTGGCGGGCAGGCGGATCGACGCTGTGGAACCCTATGTTGGTGTCGACAACCGCAAGGGTGTTGCCGAGGCCGTCGACCAGCTGTGTGAACTGGGACACAAGTCGATTGCTTACATAAGCGGTGACCCGCGATCATCCATAACAGCGGAAAGAATGGAGGGCTACAAGTACGGCCTCAGCAAGAATAACCTGTGCTACTCTCCAGAACTCATCGTCGAAGGCGACTACAGTCCTCAGGGGGGGGAAATAGCTGTTCAGCAGCTTCTTGACCGCGGCTATGGGTTCTCAGCTGTGTTGGCTGCAAACGACCGAATGGCCTTTGGTGCATGGAATTGTTTGGCAAGGCATGGACTTCAAGTCCCCGATGATGTCTCTCTGATTGGCTTCGATGATATCGAATCGGCCTCCCTCAGCCCAATTAAGCTGTCGACGGTGAGACAGCCCCTGCGGGAACTGGGCTACGCGTGCGGTCAACTCCTACTAAGCCTCATAGGGAACGACACCCCCCCTAGATGCAAGACGATCATTCTGCAGACGCAACTCGTAATCCGTGACACTTGCGCACCCCCGCGCCAGAGAATTGGAAGTCTGAATGAGACATCCTCAGAGAGCGGCGTGTTTGATAAGCCGTAAGAACTGATCATTAGCCCGTTGGAGGATGCAATAGGCTTCACAATGAGCATCAGAATAAACGACCTAACGTACACGTATGACAACATGGAGCATGCATCCCTTCAGGAGATAAACCTGGCGGTTGCCGACCACCAGTTTGTTCTTGTCCTAGGTCCTAGCGGATGTGGCAAGAGCACACTGAGCCTTTGCTTGAATGGGCTAATACCGCAAGTGGCTGGCGGTAATAAACAGGGCCACGTCTTCATCAACGACCTCGACACAGATGATCACCTTGTATCCGAACTGGCTACGCATGTGGGCCTTGTGTTCCAAGACCCTGAGGCGCAATTAAGCACTCTTGTTGTCCGAGACGAGATCGTCTTTGGGCCAGAGGGCCTCAATGTTCCTCGAGAGGATATCCTGCGCCGACTAGAGAGATACTTGCGACTCGTCGGGATGGAAAGTTACCGCGATTCCTACACTTTTGCTCTCTCGGGAGGGCAGAAGCAAAGAGTCGCCTTAGCATCTGTCCTGGCAATGGAGCCACAAATACTCGTGCTTGATGAGCCGACGTCGAACCTCGACCCAGTCGGAGCAAGTGAATTCCTGGGCGTGCTTCAGGGACTGGCAGAAGAACGACAAATGTCCATTGTTGCCATTGAGCATCGTGTTGACTACCTTTGCCAGTGGGTGGACTTGGTAGTTGTAATGAATGACGGCAAGATCGTCGCTCAGGGCCTCCCCAGAGATGTCTTCCGAGATCCTAGCTTGAGCACCCGCCTAGGTGTCTGGGTGCCACAGGTGACGCGTATCGCGCTTGCGGTCGCAAGTGCTCGAGGACTGAGCCTTGATCCTCTCCCCCTGACCTTGGAGGAGGCGCGCGGATGGATGGTCCACCAGGGGGTTGAGTTGACGTGCGGCGACTTCAAGTCATCCCCTGTGATTTCGCGTGGGGAGCCGCATTTGCGGGTGACAGGGCTGCGGCACAGCTACAGCGAGGGGCAAGAAGCGCTTCGTGGGATCGACCTCGAGATCCGACAAGGAGATTTCGTTGCCATAGTGGGACCCAACGGTTCGGGCAAGACGACGCTGACAAAGCATTTCGTGGGGCTTATTCGCCCCCAGCAGGGAAGCATATTGTTGAGTGGGCGGGACATCTCCCTAATGTCGATCTACGATATTACGGCAGAGGTTGGCTATGTTTTTCAATACCCAGAGCACCAATTTGTCACCGAGAAAGTCTACGATGAGATAGCCTACAGTTTGAGGGTCCGACGGCTACCGGAGCAAGTTGTCCGCCAAAAGGTGGAAGAAGCTCTGAATCTCTTTGGCCTAGAGGGTCTTGCAGATCGCCATCCGTTCACGCTTAGCATGGGTCAAAAACGCCGCTTGAGCGTCGCCACGATGGTAGTGGTCGACCAGGCTCTTCTAATACTCGATGAGCCAACAATGGGGCTGGACTTCGCACAGACCACGGCCCTACTCGGGTTCTTGGAGCGACTTCACTCTGATGGCAGGACGATCATCATAATTACGCACGATATGCAAGTAGTGGCGGAATGGGCAAGAACCGTCGTTGCAATGCGTGATGGCACGATTGTGTTCCAAGGTAGCCCCCGAGAGTTTTTCGGACAGCCAGAAACACTCAAGGTCGCGCAGTTGCAAGCTCCGCCAGTTGTCGAGCTCGCTCAATCTCTGAAAAGGACATGGACAGGGACACAATTACCACTCACGCTGAGTGAATTCGTCGCCGCTGCAGGCCCCTCGCCGCAGATTGTCCTTGGGGAGAGGGGAAAAATGCGATGGCAGTCAAAGGCTTAAACGAATGGGCATGGAAGGTTTCGAGTACGTGAAGGCCCATACGATTGATGAGGCTTTGCGGTGCCTCCAGCTTCATGGTGATCAAGCTTCGATCTATGGCGGGGGGACCGACCTGATTGTCCAGATGAAGGCTGGACTGAGACGGCCAAAGTGCTTGGTAGATGTGAAGGGGATTCCGGGATTGGCCGGCATGGGTCTCGAGGCGGACGGGAGACTTCGGATTGGGGCCCTGACGACCATGCGGCAGCTAGAGACCTCTCCGGTCGTGGCCCGGGCATGTCCGGCTCTGGCTCAGGCTGCCGCAGCCTTGGGATCGTTGCTGATACGGAACCGGGCTACTCTGGGGGGGAACATTTGTCACGCTTCGCCTTCTGCCGAAACAGCACCCGCTCTGTTGGCCCTAGATGCTTCGGTCTCGGTCGCTGGGCACGAGAAATCGCGCACAATGCCGCTCGACGTTTTGTTCTTGGGACCGGGAGTTACGGCACTGAGCCACGATGAGCTTTTAGTTGAGATCTGCATCCCGCGAGAATGGGTAGGTACATCAAGCATTTACCTACGTCACTCCATTCGGGGTGCCCTAGACCTTGCGGTTGTGGGCGTTGGTGTGGCACTTAGGATCGACACGCATGGGTGTGTGGTTGAGGCCCGAATAGGCTTGGGCGCTGTTGCACCAACGCCCGTGCGAGCCCTGGCTGCCGAGGAGATGCTCCGGGGTCAGCGGCCAACCGAGGAAATCGTTCACCAGGCGAGTCTGCGTGCGGTGGAGGCCACGCAACCCATCTCGGACAGTCGAGGCTCGGCTGAATACCGCAAGCACCTGACTGAGGTCCTAGTGGAGCGTGCACTCACTGGAGCATTGTTCCCTAAGGGAGAGGCATGGACGGGGAAGTGACAGTCTCCCTGATCGTTAATGGAGAAGCCGCACAGATAAGAGTGCGGCCCCAGAAAACGCTGCTAGATGCAATACGTCTTGATCTCGCCCTTACCGGGACGAAGAAGTGCTGCGACACGGGCGATTGTGGCGCCTGCACCATCCTTTTAGATCGCGTACCCGTGGCTTCATGCCTAATTCTGGCCGTTGAGGCCGATTGCCACGAGGTCACGACAATAGAGGGCCTGAATGGCCTGGAAGGGGGTCCTCTCCTCCAACGTTCATTTGCTACTTCTGGCGCGATCCAATGTGGATATTGCACCCCTGGGATGCTTCTATCTGCGTGGAGTCTGCTGCACGAGAGGAAATCGCCAACTGAGGCAGATGTGCGCCAAGCGCTGGCGGGTAACCTCTGCCGTTGCACCGGATACCTTCGCATCGTGGATGCGGTCATTTCAGCAGCGGCCGCACTGGCAGGCGAAGATGAGTGAGTATACAGCGATAGGGCGGAGCATTCCCAGGATAGACGCAGATAGTAAGGCGAATGGTAAAACCCGATATGCATTTGACCTAAGTCTTCCCAACATGCTTTATGCGAAGGTTGTCCGTGCGCAGTGTCCTCGGGCCCGAATTGTGAAGATTGATGTGTCGAAGGCTCGAGCGCTTGCAGGGGTGCGGGCCGTAATTTCCGGAAAGGATTTTCCCGCCACGCTGTACGGGCCCTTCTTGAAGGATGAACCGCCGTTGGCCAGAGATTGTGTCCGATACTATGGTGAGCCAATTGTGGCCGTGGCTGCGCTCGACGAAGAGACGGCGGCGAAAGCAGTTCAGTCGATCGCGATCGAGTATGAAGAACTGCCCAGTGTTCTTGACCCAGAGAAGGCTCTCGCGCAATCAACAGTGCTGGTTCATGATGCTGTCGAGGGTTATCGAGTGACTGACCCTTGCATTCGACGTTATGGGAATGTCTGTCTGCACACGCGGCTGCATCGGGGAGAAGTCCGACAGGGATTTTCGAAAGCCGACTATATTTTCGAGGACACATTCGACATCCCGATGATCCATCAGATGTACCTGGAGCCTCATGTTGCTGTCGCCGAAGTCGATTTTTCTGGCAAGGTGACTGTGTGGACTAGTGCCCAGCAGCCGTTCGTTGTTCGCTCCGTTTTGGGCGAGATCTTTGATCTGCCACTTGGTCAGATCAGGATCATTAGTCCGCCGGTGGGCGGCGGCTTCGGGGGGAAAGAGGAAGTCCTCTTAGAACCCATTTGCGTCCTTCTGGCGCGCCTGACAAATCGTCCAGTGAAGATGGCATTGACCCTGGAGGAGGAGCTGGTGGCAGGTACTCCTCGACCAGCAACCAAGGTGTTCTTGCGCACAGGGGTCACCCGTGATGGATACATCACGGCCCGGCAAGCGAGGTTGGTCTATGACGCCGGGGCTTATGCCAAGCACGCGGCAGGGGAAACCTGCTTTGGAGCCCTCACGATTGCCGGGCCATACCGCATACCCAACATTGATGTTGAGGGCTTATGTGTGTATACAAACAAAGTGCCTTCAGGGTGTTTCAGGGGCTATGGGTGCAGCCAATCGACATTTGCCTCTGAGTCACAGCTTGATTTGGTTGCTAGGCGGCTGGGAATAGACCCACTTGAGCTAAGGTTACGAAATGCAGTTGAGCCCGGTGATTGTGAAGTTACGGGCCAGCCCATGCTTAGCGTCGCGTTCAAGGAAACACTGCAAAAGGCAGCTGAGGTGACCGATTGGCACCACCGCGAACGCCAACGCCGAGCGAATCACGGGTTTGGAATTGCCTGTGCGTACAAAGGCATCAGTGCCGGCGCATCGTCGGCGGTGGTCAAACTCAACGAAGATGGTACAGCTACAGTCTTGACTGGTGTATCCGATATCGGCACGGGAACGAGCACAGGCCTTGTCGCCATAGCAGCTGAGAGCTTGGGCGTGGATGTCCGCACAGTTACCTTAGTTGCATCGGACACCGAGTCAACACCTTATGATCTTGGGAGCGTTGCCTCACGTGTTTTGCATGATGCAGGCAACGCAGTGCGTCTGGCCGGGTCAGATGCGAGACGGCAACTGATAGCCTTGGCGGCAGAACGATTGGGGGCCAATCCTGATGATTTGGTCATTGCAGGAGGCCTTGTTTCTCATCGCGCGCGACCTGGTGTAGCTCTGTCAGTATCTGAAATTGCCTCGCTTGCCCACGTCCGGATCGGTGGCCCAATTGTCGGACGAGGGTCGTACCTTGCGGAGGTGGGTCGAACACGCAACGAGGCGAACATGGAGAACTTTCCTCTCTCGCCGATGCCCACGTATGGATTCGCCACGCAGATTGTCGAAGTCATTGTGGATGATGCGACAGGTCAGGTTCGAGTGAGTCGAGCCGTATCGGCGCATGACGCGGGTCGCGTCGTGAATCCCCTCTTGGTCCAGGCTCAGATCGAGGGGGGAATGGTGATGGGGATAAGCCTAGCTTTGGCCGAGGAGTTGATTGTACAAGATGGCCGAGTGGCCAATTCCAACCTGGCTGACTATAAAGTGCTAACAGCCGCTGACACACCTAGGATCGAGGCGTTCACTGTCGAGGGTTCTGATCCCAGCGGTCCGTACGATGCAAAAGGAATGGGAGAACTCCCGGTCTTACCCACGGCGGCTGCCATTGCCAATGCCCTAGACGATGCCATTGGTGTGCGACTACGGGCTTTACCGATGACGCCCGAGCGGGTATGGATGGGAATCCGAGGCACAAAGGGGGAGGGAGGAACTATGCAACGAAACTCAACCTAGTGTCGACGACTGAGGTTCCGGGTTCTTAGAGAGCTCCCGTGAGTATCGTAGATACCTCGGGGAGCGACGACTGAGGGAGGTCTTAGATGAAATCGCAACGATACACCACCTGGGAGTTGGTCGCCATTGTGATACTTGGTGTCGTGACTGGTGCACTGAACGGAATCTTTAGCACCCTCTGGGCCGCGCTATTCGCAATGGGGGGGTCCTACCTGGCCAACATCATCTTTGGGATCTTCTACCTCGGCCCCATGCTGGCAGCGTACCTTGTACGCAAGCCTGGTGCCGCCCTGATCTGCGGAGTCATCCAGGGCTTGGTTGAAGTGGTGGCTGGAACTCCATTTGGGTTTATCGCTGTCGGCTGGACGGTGCTACAGGCCCTGGGTATCGAAGTGGGTTTCCTGATCTTTCGCTACAAGCAGTGGAACTGGGGCGTGGTCGCGCTGGCTGCATTTCTCGCAGGCCCCTTCAACTACCCGCTTACCTTCTTCGTTTTCTCGCTTGCCAAGACACCCCTCTTCAGTCTGCCGGCCTATGTGTTCGGATGGCTGACGGGAATTGTGCTTGCGGGCTTTCTTGGGAAGCTAATCGGGGAGGGGGTCGCAAGAACAGGCGCAACGACAGGGTTGGGTATCTCGCAAGCCTAGTAGGCGCGGGAGGGAGGCCAGGAGTCAGCCTGGCCTCCCTGCCCGAACGCGATTGAAGGGAGGGCCGCGTGACGCAGACAATGTTGGTTCGCGACGCGATTGTGGTCACTGTCGATCGTGAAGGACAAATCTTTGACAACGGCGCGGTTGTCTGGCGGGGCGACCGCATCATTGACGTCGGACCAACCGAGGAGGTTACGGCCCGATGGCCAGACTCGGATCGCGTGATCAACGGAAGCGGGAAAGCCGTGGTCCCTGGTTTTGTCAACACGCACATGCACTCTCTCAACAGTTCCATCCGTGGTATGGCCGACGATGCGCTTGGACCCCTTTGGCTCAACACCTTCATCAATCCGATGCACCAAGCGGCAACAGCGGACGATGCCTACGCCATGGCGAGGCTGACCTACTTTGAGGCCCTACGTTCCGGCACGACCTGCGGCCTAGATATGGCCCGCTTCATGGACCGTTGCGCAGATGCGGCAGCGGAACTGGGTTTCCGGGTCGTGGTTTCGCCCTACGCTGCTAATGTGGGCGGCTATGAGTACTTCGAGACCTTTGAAGGGAATGAGCGGCTCGTTAAGGATCGCCACAACAGCGCCGATGGCAGGGTGAAGGTGTGGTTCGGAATTGAGATGATCACGTACTCTACGCGTGATCATTACCTCAAGGCACGCCGGGCGGCCGATCACTATGGGGTGGGTATTCACCTTCACGCCAACTGCGAAGTGAACGAATGCCGGTATGCGCGCGAACATTACGGCGCTCCGCCACTTGAGCTCTTTTATCAGTGGGGGATTCTTGGGAGTGACGTTGTTGCCGCTCACTGCGTTGTTCTGACAGAGAGTGAGGTGAATCATCTAGTTGAGACGGGCACTAGTGTTGCTCACTGTCCACAGAGTGGAATGAAAGTTGCCCTGGGAACTGCACCGGTTCCGGAATTGCTTTCTTCAGGAGTGAACGTCTGCCTGGGCACAGACGGGGGCGCCGAGAACAACGCGGTGAACATGGTTGAAACGCTCAAGTTCACGGCCCTAATGCATAAGTTAAACAAGCTTGACCCAACAGTCATGCCTGCGGAGAAGGTCCTGGAGCTGGCCACAATGGGTGGTGCAAGAGCACTCGGCTTGGACAAAGACATCGGGTCCCTAGAGGTGGGCAAGAAGGCCGACTTGGTGATCTTTGACCTGCGCCATCCATATTGGACGCCGATTGTGAGAGGGCCAAATTGCAATATCGTTTCCCAACTCGTGTACTCAGCCCAGGGAGACAGTGTGGATACGGTGGTCGTTGACGGTCGTGTGCTTGTGGAGGGAGGCCAACTTCTCACAGCCGACCAGGGCGAGGTCATCGAAAGGGCCAACCGGGTAGCGCTGGACATGGCAGACCGTCGAGAGGTATTTGCACAGTCACGGGATCGAGAGTTTGACAGTCACTTCTGATTACGCCACACGCCTCTGTTCAGTGATCAGTATTCCAATTTAATTTCACACCTTGTCTACGCAGTTCACAGTGATGATGTTGAGACCGTTTTGGTGAAAGGTGTCGTTGTCATGAAGGAACGGCTGCTGCTCACGGTCGACGAGGACCGAATCATTGAACTAGGTCAGGCCTCTGCAGAGTCATTCATGAGGCGTCGGGAGGCCTTTGTGCAATCGCGTGAATTGTCTCTGGATGGGGCTTTCCCCCAGTACGCGGATTGACAAGTCATTGCTATGATGTCAGTAAACTTGCGTTACTCCTACGTCCGACGCAGAACCTTTATGCACAGCTTGGATCCAGTATCCAAGCTTGTCTGGGTCATTGCCGTCAGCATCTTGGCGGTTACCACGCAGACTGTTAGCCTCCAAGCCCTGCTGCTTTTGAGCGTGCTGTTCGTCTCCTTTGTGTTGGCTCGTATTCCCATTGCCGAGTTCTGGAGGAACACAAGATACTTCTTAATCATATCTGCGGCCTACTTTGTGATACAGCTGGTTTTTGTTCCGGGCCAACATGTGTTCGGGCACCTTGGCCCAGTCAAATTAACATGGGAGGCACTTGACACTGGGATCACCACGGCGTTGCGCATATACATAGTGATACTAGCGTCACTCATTTTTGTGAACACTACAGCCCCTCGGGATTTTGCTCTCGTACTTTACCAGAAGCTACGGATCAACTATGTGATTGCATATATGCTCTTCCTCGGTCTCCGATATCTGCCACTTGTGGAAGCAACTCTGCAGAATATCCGGGAGGCACAGATGGTCCGAGGCGTAGGGGAGCGACCGGGCATTCGAGGCCTTTTCGAGAATTTCAAAAGGTATTCGATCCCCTTGTTGGCGACAACCCTGCAGCGCGGGCGGATCACGGCGTGGGCAATGGACAGTAAGTGCTTCCGGGCTTATCCGCAACGAACGAGCACGGACATAGTTGAGATACCTGCAAGAGGTATTGTGTTTGCCAGCTTCTGGGGCACAGTTCTTGTGTCGATCCTGGGGCTTCAATTGTTTGGATGGAGGCCACCTGCGCTCTGGCAGTTGTTTGGTCGATGACGAGATCGAGACCTCCTTGCGGGTTGGAGAGGCCGGGTGCCCCAATCAGCCATCCAGTTTTGAATTCGGGCCGCGATTCAGTTTCCGAGCGCAAAGCAAGAGGGCAGGGCAAAAGCTGGAAAGGCGGGAAGGATGAGAGAAGGCTCCATCCTACAAAAGAGGCGGTCAAAGCCTAGAGTGGATACGGGGGGCACAATCTGGCGACAGATGATTTTGAATAGGAGACAACGATGACAATGTATGAGACGATGAACTACGAGGTTGAGAACGGAGTCGCGATAATCACTCTGAACCGCCCTCAAGTTCTCAATGCCATCAACCGGCAAATGTTTGCAGAGTGGAATCGTGCATTCGACGTTGCTGCCGGAGACGGAGGGGTCCGCGCAATACTCTTTGCGGGTGCCGGACGCGCGTTTTCGGCTGGGCATGACATGAAAGAGGGCGCTGCTGAACGACTTGTGGACCCGGAGGACTGGCGTCGGGTTCTGAAGGACACGTTGGACTTCGGCTTCAAGATCTGGGATTGCGATAAGGCCGTTTTGGCAGCTCTCCATGGCTATTGCCTAGGTCAAGCCCTCCAGGTGGCCTTGGCCTGTGACCTCATCATCGCTGCTAAAGACGCGACTATTGGGGAGCCCGAGGTCCGTCAAGTTACGACCTCTGCATTCTTAATGATGCCGTGGATTGTGGGTCTGCAGAAAAGCAAGGAACTACTGTTGACGGGGGACACGGTGAGCGGGCTCGAGGCAGAGCGGATGGGTCTGGTGAACAAGGCGGTAGAGGCAGATCAAGTGCTGTCTGAGACGCGGAAGCTGGCAGAACGCATAGGAAAACTGCCGCCAGCGGCAGTTCGGTTGAACAAACGAGCCATAAACAAGACCTACGAGATCATGGGCTTGCGGAGTGCAATAGGGTACAACTTGGAGGTGTTGGGGCTTGTTCATGCCATCGAAGCGGGGACGATGGCACATTCAAAATTCTTGGAGGTCCAGCAGTCCAAAGGACTCAAAGCAGCGCTTCGGGTGAGAGACGGAGACCTCTCCAATGGCTAGATCAGGCAAAGCGGCCGCTGGGCTTCCAGACCGTGAGATGTCTCGGAAAAAAGAAGCCGAGACACTGGTCGCCGGAACAGCTACGGAACTGGGAGAGCAAGTTCAGCGCGCATGAGTCCCAAAGCACGAGGTACCGGACAGGGCGGGCCAGAAACGAAATTGCTCCGTGAGGGACACGCTGAAAAGGAGAACTCTCCACTCGAGCGGGCAAGCAGGAAACCAGACTCCGAAAGATCCCTATGACGAATATGACCGGAGATGCGCAAGTGGCGGCGCAACTGCGGGTTGCCAATGAACTTGTGATGTGAGATCGGCCTTTTCAGGCGATCCACAACGTGCCGGGTCGCGAGGTGTGAGTTCTCCGCTTGGGTCTGCGTGCCGACGAGCTTTGCATGGGGTAATCCTTGTAGGGGTCGCCCAATGCTCATGGAAGGAGCCAAGAGATGAGAGGGGTCCTGTTCCTGGGAGATCGTCAGGCGGTAGTCAAAGAGTTTCCGGATCCCGAACCAGGGCTCAAACAAGTGCGAGTTGGGATGAAAGCAGCGTCCATATGCGGAAGCGACATGCATAGCTATTGTTACCCTGCAGGAGAGCAAGGCGAAAGAGCTGGGCTTATCCGTGGCCATGAGGCATGTGGCATTGTGGATATGTTGGGGGAGGGTGTCGAAGGGGTCAGGGTTGGGGATCGGGTGATGGTCCACATGAGTGGCGGGTGTGGGCGGTGTGAGTATTGCCTCCGTGGAGACGACACCTATTGCCTCAACGCCCACAGCCTCGGCCTCCGCTCCCATGGAAGTATGGCAGATTTCGTCATCACAGGAGAGCACAGTTGCATAGGTCTCCCTGACTGGATGAGCTTCTCAAGCGCTGCTGTGCTGGTGTGCGCAGGTGGGACTGCCTTTAAGGCAAGTCGTGATCTGGATGTTTCCGGTGTTGACACCGTTGCCATCTTCGGTCTAGGACCGGTGGGTTTGGCAGGCATCCTGATGGCGAAAGCTATGGGCGCGAGGGTCATCGGCATTGATGTTGTAGCCGAGCGTCTTGACATTGCTCGGTCTCTGAACACTGACCACATTGTTGACGCATCCGCAGAGAACCCGGTAGATGCTGTGCTTGGATTGACCGGGGGCCGAGGGGCTGACGTAGTCCTTGAATACTCTGGCAACCCTGACGCTCAGAAGCATAGCCTGGAATGTGCGAGGAAGAAAGGCCGGGTTGCATGGGTTGGCGTGAACGAGGGTGTTGTGACTATTAGTCCGTCAACAATCCTTTACAAGGAGGTTCAGCTCCGCGGATCGCTGATTTTTGGCCCAGCAGATGCTTGGCAACTGTTTCGATTTGTTGAGCAGCATCATCTGCGCTTTGAGGCGTTGGTGTCGCACCGTTTCCCAATCGAACGGGCACCCGAAGCTCTCAAGTTGTTTGACACTCGGAAGACCGGGAAGATCTTGTTTGTCTGGGATTAGCAGTCCTGGGAGAAGTGGTGTAGGTCCGGGTAGCGACATGGCCCTAAGACTTGGGGGCGCGGAGAACGGCGCGACTTTTCCCCGCAATTCAGATAGGACGTGAACATATGGGTCGCCTAGATTCGCTCATGAGTCCCAGATCCATCGCCATAGTTGGTGCATCAGAGAAATCATGGTATGGACACCTGTTGTTGACGAATCTTCAGACCTGCGGTTTTCAGGGACCCATCTTGCCGATTAACCCAAGGTATCAGCAAGTTATGGGTCTAAGATGTTATCCAAACTTGTCGGCTGTCGCACAGCCCATCGATTGTGTCGTCTTGACGACCGCGAAAGAGCGGACGCTCGAAATTCTCGAGGAAGCAGAGAATGTTGGCGTAAGAGCCGCCGTGGTACTAGCCAGCGGATTCGCTGAAGGGGGTAGTCCAGAGGGAAAGGAACTTGAGGACAAGCTGAGGAACCTGGTCAATAGGGCAAGGATATGCGTTTGTGGCCCGAATTGTCTCGGCCTGATCAATGTACGAAGAGGAGTGGCAATGTGGGGTGGACCAAATCCCCATCGGATCAAGCCTGGCATTGTCGGCGCGGTGATGCAGAGCGGTTCATATGCGATTACTTATGCAAACTCGATGATCGAGAGAGAGGTGGGGCTGAGCTTCCTTGTATCCTGCGGCAATTCGGTGAATGTAGACATAGCTGACTACATGGACTTCATGGTGGATGACCCCGCTACTGAGATCATTGTCGCGTACGTTGAGGGCTTCAGGGATGGCCCGAAGTTTCTGAATCTGGCGAACAAAGCTGCGGCCAAGGGTAAGCCCATCGTCGTTCTGAAGGTCGGGAGATCTCGAATAGGTGCGAGAGCAGCAGTGGCGCATACGGGTGCTCTCGTGGGCTCCGATCCCGTGTACGATGCGATTTTCCGCCAGAAAGGCGTGATCAGGGTCTACGACTTTGACGAGTTGACGGAGACCGTATTCCTGTTGGCGTCGCATCGATCGTTGGGCGAAGGAAGAATCGGGGTCATGTCGATTTCAGGTGGAGAAACTGGTGTCATCGCTGACCTAGGCGAGATCATTGGATTGAAACTCCCCGATTTCTCGGAAGAGACGAAGGGTCGCCTGGTAGGACTCTTGCCATCCTACGTAACTGTCTGCAATCCACTAGACAGCGCAGGGGCCCGAATGCTGGAGGATCAGAGCATGGCATCCTACGCTCGGTGTCTGCAGACTCTCGCCCAAGATCCCGGTCTCGACGTCGTGCTCGTCTCACAGGACGCCCGCAAGCAGTCCTATGCCGCCGGCAAGGAAGAGAATGAGCTCTTTCGAGATATTGCTAAAGCTGTGGGTCAGGTCGCACGGCGATCATCGACGCCGTTTGTTTGCCTTTCACCCGCTTCTGGTCAAGTTGATGAGACAGGCAAACGAATCCTTGAAGCAGACGGAGTTCCTCTGCTGCAGGGCCTGCGACCCGGTCTGCAAGCCGTGGCGAACACCGTGCAGTTCAGTAGGTTCCAAATCGACAAGGGCCAAGACCAAGTCCGACGAGTGGCCGTGAACGTGGATGTCGCGCAAATAAGAAGTCGGCTGATTTCGGCGTCTGGACCCATACTTTCTGAGGACGGAGCAGAGGACATCTTGTCGCAGTATGGAATCCCAGTCGCGAGAGGACGAGTCGCCAGATCTGAACAAGAGGTCCTATACAGCGTTAGGGAAATCGGCTTGCCGGTGGCGCTAAAGGTGATATCCGCGGACGTTTCACACCGAACTGATGTGGGAGGGGTTGTGCTCGGGGTCGCAAGCCATGACGCAGCTTTATGCGCCTATAGGCAGATTCTGGAAAACGTGAGACAGGCCAAGCATGGAGCTATGGTCGAAGGCGTCCTCGTTCAAGAGATGGTGCCAGGGGGAATCGAGGCCATTGTAGGTATTTCCCGTGATCCTCAGTTCGGTCCCGTCATTCTATGCGGCATAGGGGGGGTTTTCGTCGAGGTTGTCAGGGACGTGGCGCGAGGCATCCCTCCGATCGGGAGACGCCAGGCGGAGGCAATGCTCCGAGAGTTGAAGGGTTACCCCGTTCTTAATGGAGCCAGGGGTGGACCGAAACGGGATGTGAACGGCCTCATAGACGTGCTGGTGCGCGTTTCCGAATTTGCTTGCGATACGGGGGATCTAATTGATGAGCTCGACATCAATCCTTTGATGGTACTTGAAGACGGCAAGGGAGTGAGAGCTGTCGACGCATTGTTGGTTCTTCGACGATGAAGCCGATTCAGTCTCAGCAAGGCGCGGATGATACCGCCTAGTCGACCCGAGGCGCAAGGTTCTTTTGATGACTAGGCTAGATCTTACCCATGGTGACAACTGCGCGAGGTCGGGAACAGCCCCAGATCCTCCAGAGAGATGAGACTGCCCCGGAGTTCGGTCATGTGACGAGAGGCGAGAATCCGACTCTGATGTGCAAGGAAGTGCGAAGCGGGCAGATCTCACATGGCGGCGGACTCCGTACCTCACATCGGAAGGTTTGCGGTCTTGGATGAATCCGAAAGTCGGAGCGCTCAATACTTAAGAAGGGACCAATTTAGGACGCGCAATAGATACGAGGGCTCCTATTTAGAAACATGTAGCGCCGGAAGGGCGTCCAGAATATTCTCTTTCTCTGGCGAAATGGTGTGACTGAAGATCTTTTCCACTCGTTTGGATCGGCCGTACCGAAGTCAGGTGGATGCAAATCGAATTACCAATTCGGAATGGCAGGGGGGAGAAGATAGGAGCAACCATGGACTACGGTGTCAACGGCAAGATACTTCGTGTCGATTTGTCGGCAGGTCGTCTTTGGGGTGAGAACTTGTCGGGCTCGTTCTACCGAACCTATTATGGTGGGAAGTGTCTTGCCGTGAGCATCTTATTGAAGGAACTAAAACCCGGTCTCGATCCACTGTCACCGGATAACCTATTGATTTTCGCTTGCGGTCCCTTGACCGGTGTCCCGGTTTCTGGGCAAGGGCGGAACGGCGTAGCTGCCAAATCCCCGCTCACCCTGGGATTCGGGAGTTCAGAGGTAGGAGGGTTCTGGGGAGCCGAGCTCAAGCGCGCTGGCTTTGACGCGGTAGTAATCAAGGGGAGAGCCGAGAAGCCAGTCTACCTGTGGATCAGAGACGGCAAAGCTGAGATCAGAGACGCAGGCGCCATGTGGGGTAAGACCACGGGGGAGACGCTCCATCTGATCCAAGAGGACCTGGGAGATCCGAGAATTCGTGCGGCGTTGATAGGACCCGCTGGAGAACGGCTGATTAGGTACGCCAACATCACGAATGATCTGATCCACTTTGCTGGGCGCGGAGGATTGGGGGCGGTGATGGGCTCGAAGAACCTCAAAGCGATTGCTGTCCGGTCGAGTGGGCATGGGCCAGAAATGGCTGACCCCAAGGCCGTGAAGAGCCTGGCACGTTGGATGGCCGAGAATGATGAGCTGTGGAAGGGGATGCGGGAGCTTGGGACTCCCGGCTCGATCTTGGGTAACGCCTACCTTGGAAACTTACCAACCAAGAATTTCAGTGAGCCGACTTTCCCGGAGGCATCTGCCATCTCTGGAGAGCAACTGCGGGACACTGTGCTCGTCGATCGAGATACATGCTTTGGTTGCGTAGTCCGATGCAAGCGTGTCGTAGAACTACGCTCAGCAAAGCAGAATGTGGATCGTCTATATGGAGGACCTGAGTATGAGAACATTGGCGCATTTGGATCCAACTGTGGCGTCAGTGATCTTGAAGCGATACTCAAGGCAAACGAGATCTGCAATTCGAACGCGCTTGACGCTATTTCGGCAGGTGTGGTCATTTCGTTTGCAATGGAGTGCTTCGAGAATGGGTTGATCTCACGAGGTGATACAGACGGTGTCGAATTGCGGTTTGGAAATGGGCAGGGGATGCTGGAGATGTTGCAGGCGATCGTCGAACGAAAGGGGCTTGGCAATCTCCTTGGAGAAGGCGTCGCTCGGGCCGCGAAGTCAATTCCCGGCTCGGAGAGGTTTGCAATGCATGTCAAGGGCGAGGAACTGCCCATGCATGAACCGCGGTTCAAACAGGGGCAGGCGGTCGGATTTGCAGTGTCGTCCAACGGGCCCGATCATATGGCGAACCTCCACGACGAAGGTTACACAGACCCCCAGTCCCCATCTCTGTTGCAGCTGCAGGTTTTCGAGGATCTGAAGCCTACGCATGTCGCCGACTTGACCGAGCAGAAGGTGAGGATCCTTTACTATCGCTCGAATTGGCAACACTTCCTAGATTGTGCAGTGCTTTGCCACTTCATGCCCTACAGTCCAGATCAGGTGGCTTCGCTGGTCAGCGCGGTCTTGGGCTTCCGATCCGATCCTTGGGAGCTGCTTCGTGTGGGCGAAAGGGCAGCGACACTCGCCCGGATATTCAACCTTCGAGAGGGTTTTCGGGCTCAGGATGACACCATCCCAGATCGCTTTTTCATTCCATTCACGTCCGGGCCATTGGCGGGGGTCGCTCCTTCAAGAGATGGATTTGAGGCCGCAAAGCGAGGGTACTATCAACTCATGGGTTGGACATCAGACGGTGGGGTACCGACTGAGTCCCGGCTGCGTGAACTCGAGGTGGAGTGGGCCACGGAGTACTTGCCGAGGGTTAAAGAATGAGAAGACGTGCCTCCCCCTGCCCAACTAAGTGGATCGCCATTCGCTCATCTCAGTAAATGGGGGCTATGCATCGCGACAGGAAGCTTCTCCCTCTGTGTGACCCTTTTCAAGAGACGTGCTGTCAGGTTCATCCTCTGGGTTCTTCAATTTGCGGAATGCAGACTGTAGTCTGGATTGGCAGCACTGGAGGCTCGGCCTCAGAGGATAGCCTAGGGCTGTCAATGTCGGGTGGATTTGAGGTGCCTGACTTGATCCTGCCTTGCTGGGAATATGGGATGGCATTGGCTTGGGAGCAGGTGCACGGGGTGGGCCGCCATGACCGACCACAGACCGATCCGGCGGCCCGCAACGCAAGAAGCGGGTTCCATTGGGAACCGATTGTGGTGGCCATCCCATGGTGCCGCGTCGGGGATCACGCTGTCGTAGACAACTCGGAGAAGTCGCGAGTCGGGGGGTTGCTGGACTTGTTACCACTTTCCGTCTGCGAATATTCTTGGCTTGCCGAAATGCATGGACTTGCTTCTCCGGCAGCCGGAAAGCAGGTCGGAGGTGGGTTCCGGGTAGGGAGTCTTAGCAGGTCGCCCAATCGGACCACGGTCTGTCAACAAGTGATTAGATGAGACCATGTGAGCTGTGGTCGATGATTGCAAGCGAGCGAAGAAACCGAGATTGAGATGAAGAAGGAGAGGCCAAATGCCACGAAGATGCTAAAGCAAACGTGCAAGCGAGCTTGCTAGAGCTTCGCTGTTTCGCGTCAAGCGGACACCCTCATGTTAGGTTCGCGGGCAGGAGGTTGGCCTAATTAGCCTCAGTCCCGCGGCAGGAGAGAAGGGCGATGGACCACGATAGAGTTGCCATCATATCTGCGGCCCGCACAGCAATAGGTACGTTTGGCGGATCTTTGAAGGGTGTTTCTGCCATAGATCTTGGAATCGTGGCGGCGAAAGAGGCAATCCGCCGTTCCAGAATCACGTCTCAAGACATCCAGCGGGTTGTTGCCGGGCAGAATATTCAAGTCACGCCAAGGGGTAACCCCGCTAGGCCGGTGCTGTTGGGGGCTGGCATTCCGGTTGCAAGCGACGATTATTCCATTAACATGAACTGTTCTTCCGGCCTAAGAGCCATGAGCTGCCTGGGGCAGGATCTCCTCCTTGGAGATGTCAGAATTGGCCTGGCCGTTGGAATGGAGAACATGAGCCGCACCCCGTACCTTCTCGAGGGGTCCCGATGGGGATTTCGTCTGGGCAATGCCCAAGCGACTGATTTCCTCGCTGACTATATTCTGGGCGATGCAGGGCCTATGGCGGAGAACGTAGCACAAAAGTACAACATCTCGCGTGCCGCGCAGGACGAGTTCGCCTATGGGAGCCAAATGAAGGCAATTGCGGCGATCGATGCAGGGAGGTTCAAGGATGACATTGTCCCGGTGGAAATACCTCAGAGAAAGGCTCCGTCTCTCATCTTCGAAGTGGACGAGCACCCTCGGCGTGATACTTCCCGTGAGAAGCTGGCAAAGCTGGCTCCGGCGTTCAAGAGCGGGGGGTCAGTAACCGCAGGGAACTCATCCGGGATCAATGATGGTGCTGCTGCAGTTGTTATGACAATGGAGTCAACAGCTAGGGAGATGGGATTAGAGCCTCGAGCCTTTCTGAGATCATGGGCAGCCGCAGGTGTCGAACCAGGCCTTTTCGGAATTGGCCCGGGGCCGGCCACGAGGAAGGCCCTGGCCAAGGCCGGCATTTCCCTGCAGGACGTGGCCTTGATTGAGGTCAATGAGGCCTTCGCGTCATCTACGATTGCGGTTATCCAAGACTTGGAGCTGAACCCGGAGAAAGTGAACGTCAATGGTGGTGCAATTGCTTTGGGTCATCCTGTGGGCGCAACGGGGCTGATCATGCTCATCAAACTCTTGGGCGAGTTGGAGAGGCGAAAAGCGCGCTACGGATTGGTGACAATGTGCGTGGGAAATGGCCAGGGCATGACGGTTGTCATAGAGCGAGAATAACAGGAATAGGGACGGAGAGGTTCCGCAATGAGCGGCCAAGACTTGCTGATCAAGACAGTCGGAAGAACATCTCGTATCACGATAAACCGTCCGCATGTAATGAATGCCCTCAACTGGAGCGTAATGAACGACCTAGAGGCTGCTTTTGATCGGCTGGCAGATGATGATGTTCGAACGGTGATTGTTACAGGTGCCGGAGATAAGGCGTTCGTCGCTGGAGCAGACATAGAGGAGCTTCAGAAGCTGGCGTCGGGCGAAGATGCCCTGCGCTGGGCACGATTTGGACAGGCGGTTTTTGCCAAGATTGAGCACTTTCCCAAGCCCGTGATCATGGCCATAAATGGATACTGTCTGGGTGGGGGGTGCGAGCTGGCTCTGGCTGGGGATGTTCGTATTGCCTCCGAGCATGCGAAATTCGGCCAGCCCGAAATAGACCTAGGGATCAGTCCGGGTTGGGCGGGTACGCAGCGCTTGCCTCGATTGATAGGTAAGGCGAGGGCCAAGCTTCTGATCTTTACAGGGGCTCACATTGATGCCCACGAGGCTCTACGGATCGGGCTTGTAGACGAGGTCGTTCCCTCTGACCAATTGCTGTCACGTGCTGAAGAGCTGGGGGAAACACTTGCTGCGAAGGCACCAGTAGCTCTCCGGTTGGCAAAGGAAAGCATCAATCTCAGTTCGGAAGTGGGGCTCGAGTACGGCTGTGCCGTGGAGGCCGCATACTTTGCGGTGGAATGCAAGACCGAGGATAGGCTTGAAGGCACCACAGCCTTCTTGGAGAAGCGGAAGCCGGTCTTCAAGGGCAGATGACGTAAGGCCCATGGAGAGCAGATTGGGGCACCATCAATTCGAACCGTGCTCAAGACCAAAGTAGGGAGGAAGGCATGGAAATCAAGAAGATATGTGTGGTCGGAGCAGGTGCAATGGGCAGCGGAATCGCGCAGGTTGCTGTCCAAGCAGGGTATCCGACCGCAATAATTGATATCAACACTGAACTTGTGGAAAAGGGCACGGCAGCCATCGTGAGGCAGCTGAGTAGGATGGTTGAGAAAGGCAAGATACAGGCAGGGGAAAAAGAAAGAATCTTTGCCTTGTTGCACCAGGATACGGAACTTTCCACCGCTGCGGGAGCTGATATCGTTATTGAAGCAGTTCCAGAGGACCTAGCACTGAAGAGGAGAGTCTTCCTAGAACTAGATCGCCTTTGCCCGGATGAGACTGTTCTAGCGACCAATACGTCATCCTTATCGATATCGGCCATTGCGTCGGCGACACGCAGGCCGGCCAAAGTCGTAGGGATGCATTTCTTCAATCCTGCCCCTGTTATGCGCTTGGTTGAGGTGGTAAAGGGCCGCATGACGTCCCCTGAGACTGTCGCCACGATCAAGAAACTCGCAGAATCCATGGGGAAGACACCGGTTGAAACGATCGACTACGCGGGCTTCATTGTCAGCCGCCTGCTGGACGTCATGCTCAATGAGGCGGTCTACTGCATGATGGATGGGAATCGACCTGAGGACATAGACAACGCCATGAAGCTGGGGTGCAACCACCCGATGGGTCCTTTTGAACTGATCGACCTCATGGGAGTGGACGTGCTATTCAATGTGATGGAGACATTACGGAGGGAAATGGGGGACAAGTACAGACCTGCACCGCTTCTGGGAAAAATGGTCGATTCCGGACATCTTGGGCGAAAGACGAAGAAAGGGTTTTATGAGTATTGAGCCGACAAATCCTCATTCGCTTGGGGGATACCGAGAAGGAGGGGATGGTGAAAGGGATCACCTACATAAGGGAAGAAAAAGAATTGGTGAAGGTAGCGGTGCCGTGGGGCGACATGACCCTGGTCTGCGATACCGAAGAGTTCAGCGTCTCTGTGACGTCACTGTCTCCTGGGAAACGCCTACCCGCCTATTACTATAAGAAGGGAATGGAGCTGATTTACATACTAAAGGGAGAAGGAGAAGGCGCCAAGGGTAGGGTACGCGAGGGGGATTTGCTTCGGGTGAGTGCTTTAGAAACTTACTGGATCGCCAATAGCTCCAGTCAAGACCCTTTGAGGTTCCTTGTTATCTGTATCCCTCCGTACACGCAGGATGACTGCGTCTGGGTTGGGGAAGAGACCTAGGCCTATTCTGCCAGAGAACGGTCATACAAGCGGAGTGAACGAAGAGAACATCCGATCCTTCGGGCATTTCGCTAGGGGCGGGCGGTGTAATCGGGTTGTCTCTAAAAGATGGGTCAGTCGCGAGGCGCCTCCCGATCATTGAATAATGACGATTTGGCTGCGGAAGATCGCGGACTTGCTGGCGCTTGCCTCGATTAATCTGATGCTCTGGCTCGCACTCTGGTTTGATCTTTGCCATTTTCAGGTACGAGGTTTTTGGAAGTCGAAAACATGCGTAATGGCGATTCAATCTTCTTGGACGGGATCCCCTGCCCATTGACTGTTGATCGGATCTGAGATTTGAATTTGCGTGGGGTGCTGCCATCAGCGCCCCTTGCGGACAAAGGAACAGTTGAAATGGACCTGATCGGGCGAGCTCTAGAGATGGGACAGGGCGCTCTTGATGAGCATGAATCCAAAGATTTCCTAGCAGGTTATGGAATCCCGGTCTGCCGTGAGGCGCTCGCGGCGGATCCGGTGTCGGCCTGTGAGCTAGCAACCAGGATTGGATTTCCGATCGCTCTAAAAGCGTGCGGGCCAGCCCTGTTCCACAAGACGGAAATAGGAGGTGTGGCGCTGAATATCACGAGCGAGGCAAGAACCAGGGAAGAGGGTGAACGCTTACTCACTCTGCCTGGTTGCAAAGCGTTGCTTGTGCAGGAAATGATTATCGGAAAACGCGAACTTGCATGCGGGATGATTCGAGACGAACAGTTTGGGCCTTGCGTCATGTATGGACTAGGTGGGGTCCTGACTGAACTGCTTGATGATGTGAGTTTCCGGATTGCACCCTTCGAGTTCGAAGACGCTTACGAGATGATAGGAGAAATACGGGCACGCGCAATCACAGGAAGCTATAGGGGGGAGCCACGGGTAGACATGAGGGCTCTCGCAACTATCCTTGTGGAACTTGGTCGAATCGGTGTTGTGCATCGGGAGATCTCTGCAATTGATATCAATCCGCTTATAATCTGCGGAGATGGGACTCCAGTTGCTGTGGATGCGCTTGTGCTCCTAGGGGCCCGCGGTGGCCAAGATCTTCATCCAAGAGCACGCTATGCCACCGAAGCCAATGCGTGAACAAGATGCGCGTTCTAGGTGCGCATGGTCTACCTGCTGATAACGTCGTGAAACCTACAATAGCACGTTTCTTCGATCCCGGCAGCGTAGCAATCGTGGGTGCTTCCTCGACGCCAGGAAAGCCTGGGCACGAAGTAATCCGTAACATCCTCGCCAACGATTATTCGGGCAGAATCTATTTGGTAAACCCAAAGGGGGGCACCATTTTGGGAATGCCAGTGTATTCCTCAATCGGCAGATTACCCGATGGAGTGGACTTGGCTGTCGTAGTCCTACCAGCCGACGCATCCGTCCAGGCGCTAGAGGATTGTGCTGCCAAGGGAATCCAACACGTGGTGCTTTCAGCTGGTGGATTTGCAGAGGTCGACGAACATGGGACGCGCATCCAGGAAGAATTGGCGCAAGTAATAAGGAAGACCGGAATCCGAGTGCTTGGTCCAAATACTTCTGGGCACATTTCGACACCCTGTGGATTGACTTCCAGCTTCTTTCCACTAGGGAGGATACGGCGCGGAACAGTATCGTATATTGCGCAGACCGGTAACTTCGCCACCCACACCATGAGGCATATCCTCACATCCGAGAACTTCGGTGTTGCACGCGTGATTGGCCTAGGAAATAAGGTTGACGTTGATGAAAGCGATGCCCTTGAGTACTTGGCAGGTGATACCGAAACAGCTTCCATTGTCATGTACCTCGAGAGCATTACCAATCCGAGACGGTTTTTGGAAGTGGCCAAGCAGGCGACAAGGCGAAAGCCTGTGGTCTTGCTCAAGAGTGGAGCGACCGAGGCTGGTAAGTCAGCAGCCGATGCCCATACAGCCGCAATGGCCGCCGAGGATCGCCTAGTCAGCGGACTGCTGCATCAGGCTGGAATCGCTCGAATCTCAAGGTATACACAGTTGACCTTGGTAGGGAAGGCATTGTCAATGCTGTCCTTGCCCAAGGGGGATCGGCTGGGGTTTCTCGCTCCATCTGGGGCCATGTTGGTCACACTTGCCGACCTCTGTGCTCGACTTGGCCTTGAGGTCCCAGACTTGGAACCCGCGACTTTGCAGAGACTTCGAGGGATGAGCGCCCCATACATCCGGTTGCGGAATCCGATTGACATATGGGCGATCACCAGCGTGCACGGTGTTGAGTTTGGGTATCAGGAAGGGGTCGAAACTTTACTCAAAGATCCCAACATTGATGCGGTTGTCGCGATAGTAATGCTGGTTGGGGATAGTTGTCTTCCTCTGGCCAACTCCTTAGTTGACACTGCTAAAAATCATCCAGATAAGCCTCTTCTCATTGGCTTTACCGGTGATCGGGTGCCGATTGAGGAATTCCGCCTGCAGGTTGAGCATGCCGGAGTACCCACTTTCATGGAGATCGAGCAGCCATTCGAAGTACTTTCGATTCTTGTGCAGTGCCAGAGAGCCATGACCCGTTGTCTCGGGGCAAACAAGGCCGCGTTCGCGGATCTGCCGGATTAGGTGGCTCCCTCGCGGAATAGACACGTGTCGTTTCTCCCCTGCATACGACGGCAACCCGATGCTGCGGGGGTGCCGTTTCGCGGCGAACTCAATCTTCTTAGTGGGCTCTTCGAGCTGCCAGCGCGCTTGAGACACCTGGGTCCGCCCTTGAGCGAGTTGTGTGGGTTATGGGCGGTAAGAGGGCCAAGTGGACGCCCTGAGCATGGTGTTGCGGAAGTAGGCTGCGGCAGCCTTAGCAAAAATGCAAAGGATTGTGGAGAAGGGGCTGCTCTTGCGTCGGCGAGCCATCTTTGTGTCTTCGGACTGTGACGTGGCTAGTGGCGCAATCCCTATGCGAACCTCCTCTTACTTGCGATTGCCGTCATTCCTGGTGGGGCCAACAATAGAGCCATACGACCCGGTCGTGAGGATACATCGGGAGGAAGCTAAGCCGTAGCTACTGGCGATTGCACTTAGAAGCCAATCCCGCCCGCTACTAGTCGCTGACGAGACCATGAACTTTCGAACGCATCCATGATCCTCTTGGCACATGTGTCTACCGCCCGAGACCGCTGCCACCGAAATGCCTTCTTATTCTTGTCGGGAATCCACATCTGTCACTCAGAGCCAGACTATGCCGCTCTTTGATTGATAGTGGGTATCTATTATGACTGCTTGGGACAGGTGGTACGTCGCACACGATGTTGAGGAAGCTCTGGAAATCCTGAGTTCTGCTCCCAGCGAAACTCTACCGATCGCAGGCGGGACAGACCTCTTGCTAGATCTCCAGCAGGGACGTCGAGCTCCCGTTCATGGCCTCGTAGACATTACAAGAATCGGCGAACTCTCAGTGATGGAACAGCGTGGGCAGGAGCTTTTCGTAGGGGCGGCAGTCCCGCTTTCACGGGTCGTCGCATCGAAGCTCGTTCGGTACCACGCAGAGGCATTGGTGCAGGCATGCCTGCAGATTGGGGGGCCCCAAGTGCGTTCTGTTGCGACACTTGGAGGCAACGTCTGCCATGCGCTGCCCGCTGCAGATGGAGCGATTGCCCTAGCCGCTTTCGACGCACAAGCTGAGATCGCTTCGCGAGGGGAGCGGCGCCGCTTAGGCCTTATGGATCTCTACCTCGGACCTGGACGCTCCGCGCTCGATGCTGGTCATGACCTCTTAGTGGGATTCTATCTGCATGTCAGAGAGGAGGGTCAGGGATCCGCCTTTGGTCGGATTACTCGGCCTCAGGGTGTTGCTCTTGCGGTCCTCAATTGCGGAGTTTGGCTTGAGCGCCAAGCCGGAAAACTCGCGAAGGTGAAGGTTGTGGTCGGGCCCAGCGGTCCAATCCCGAAGCGTGCTCAAGAGGTTGAGGAAATGCTCCTTGGTCGAGCTATATCGCCTGCGACACTTATTGGGTTGAAAGAGGCCTTGAGATGCTCAGTTCGGTTTCGATCAAGCCCGTATCGCGCATCTGCCGAGTACCGGCAGTCACTTGCGGAGATCCTCGTTGCGCAGGTCCTAATGAAGGCCTGGGAGAGCACAGAGATACAGTTGGGGGAACGGGCATGAGGAACACGCTCTACCTTCGGTTATCGGTCAATCGTCGAGAATTCCTCCTCCCTGAGATAGCCGGTGAGATGCTGTCTGACCTACTTCGCTACCGACTAAAACTTACTGGCACGAAGATCGGATGCAATGAGGCGGAATGTGGGGCGTGCACGGTTCTGGTTGACGGAGAGCCGATACTCTCGTGCAGTTACCCAGCCGCCCGGGCTGCGGGCAGGGAAATCACGACAATCGAGAGGCTCGCAGATCTCGGCCCCTCATTTGAGAACGCCTCTGAAGAACAAATAGCCCTGCATCCTCTCCAAGAGGCGTTTGTCCTTCACGGAGCCGTTCAGTGTGGCTTCTGCACGCCTGGACAGGTCATGGCTGCTCAGGCGCTGTTATCGCGCAACCCGGATCCTACTGTAGACGAGATCCGAGAAGCCCTAAAGGGAACGCTTTGCCGCTGTGGGGCTTACCCGAGCATTGTTCGTGCAGTTCGAGCGGCGGCGCGGGCGATCCGGACAGGGAAACCAGTGGAGGCTCCCGATCTGCCTTCGTCCTCAGTCTCGCACCGGGTCGTTGGGCGCGTGATCCCCCGCTCGGACGCTCTGCCCAAAGTGACAGGAAAAGCGGTCTTTGCAGATGATCTTTCCTTTGAGGGCATGCTCTATGCGCTTGTCAGGCGCGCGGAAGTGCCGTCTGCGATTGTCCGGTCGATTCGCACGGAGAAGGCACTTGAACTCCCTGGAGTGCGTGCAGTGCTCACAGCCGCCGACATTCCAGGTGAACGAAATCATGGCTTGGTCATTTCGGATTGGCCGGTGATGGTTGGGGAGGGGGAGCGAATTCGCTATGTTGGGGACGCGGTTGCGATTGTTGCCGCCGAGACGCGCGAAATCGCCCGCGAGGCCATTCGGCAGATCGGCGTCGAATTCGAATTGCTGCCGGTAGTCAGCGACCCGATCCAAGCTCGAAGCGAGGACTCGCCAGTCATTCACCCAGGCGGAAATCTACTCAAACACATCGCGGTTCACAAGGGCAATCTTGACACTGGCTTCGAAAGCGCCGAAGTAGTGATCGAGCATACCTTCCGCACCCCAACATACGATCATGTTTTCATGGAGCCGGAGTGTTCAGTCGCCCGTCTGACTTCGGACGGGCGCATTGAGATCTATGTTGGGTCCCAGATTCCCTATGCCGACCGGCAGCAGGTCGCGCGTGCACTTGGCTGGAGCGAGGACCGGGTGAGAGTGATAGGGACGGTCGTGGGTGGAGGGTTCGGGGGTAAGGAAGACATCGCTGGGCAGATTCATGCTGCACTTCTTGCTCGGGCGACAGGGCGCCCAGTGAAACTCCTGTTTGACCGACGGGAAAGCCTTCTTGTTCATCCGAAGCGTCATGCGACCCGCATCCGTGTGAAGCTGGGAGCCCGGCGCGACGGTACCCTGACCGCTGTCAAGACCGAGCTATACGGCGACACTGGAGCCTACGCCTCACTTGGGGAACATGTCCTGACCCGAGCGACCACGCACTCTTCAGGACCGTATGAAGTTCCAGCGGTCCGGTCCGATTGTTATGCAATGTATACAAACAACCCTCCGGCTGGCGCCTTCCGGGGCTTCGGGGTCCTGCAGGCTGCGTTTGCGATTGAAAGCGCAATGGACATGCTGTCCCACGAGCTTGGCCTCGATCCGATCTATTTGCGAAGACGCAATGCATTGCAGGTGGGCAGCCAGACTAGCACGGGTCAAGTGCTTAAGGAGAGCGTTGGTCTCCTGGAGTGCATAACGAAAGTCGAAACAGAACTCCGCCGTCTTGCGGGAGGGGACCCCTTCAAAGCGAGGGAGGTCGAGGAGAAGCCACACCTTAAGAGGGCTTGGGGCTTTGCAACAGCGTACAAGAATGCCGGCCTCGGAGGGGGGGCGGCCGATCAGGCAGGGGCGGAGGTTGAGCTTTATGCGGACGGATCATTCGAGGTGCGCGGTGCTTCGGCGGAGCTCGGGCAAGGCCTGCCAACCGTGCTCCAGTTGGTGGCGGCGGAAGTGTTAGACCAGTCGCCAGAACGGGTAAGGGTGTACCTGTCAGACACCGATCGCACTCCTGATGGCGGTCCTACTACCGCCTCGCGCCAAACCTATGTTGCTGGTAACGCGGTGCGTGAGGCTTCGCTGGCGCTCCGGCAACTCCTGATTACAGAGCTTGCAGAGCGGCACGACCTCCCCCCAGAGAGGGTCAAGCTTCTGGATGGAGCGGCTGAGGTTGGATCAACAACAGTTCCCTTGGCCGAAGTGGCTCGCGACATAATTGCGAATGGACGCAGTCCACGTGCCAGCTTCAACTACGTTGCCCCGCCCACCCAGCCTCTAGGCGAGGGAGGCGACATGCATTTTGCTTATTCCTTCGCCGCCCAAGCGGCTGAAGTTGAAGTCGACACTCACACTGGAACTGTCCGCGTGCTCCGTGTCTTGGCGGCGAATGATGTAGGCACGGCATTGAACCCTCTTGGAGTCCAGGGCCAAGTTGAGGGTGGGATCATGATGGGGATCGGTCACGCGCTGACTGAAGTCTATATCGTGGAGGAAGGTCGCGTAATCACCGATCGACTGGCCCGCTATCGCATGCCATCCATCATGCTGACTCCAGAAATCACTTCCTTCATAGTGGAGCATCCAACACGGGGAGGCCCCTTCGGCGCAAAGGGTTTCGGGGAGATCGTGTCAATTCCTACCGTCCCTGCGATCACAAACGCGATCTACAATGCGGTGGGGGTAAGAGTGGACGAGCTTCCATGTGACCCAGAGAGGATCTTGAGAGCAATCAACTTGCATGAAGGGTATTGAGGTCAATCCGAATCAAGGGCACACGAGTTGGTTTACAAGGCGGGACCGGGTCCTTGTAGGGTCAGATTCGGTAGACCAAGGGCCTGCGGCAAGGGGGCGCGAGACATGGCTGCTGTGGTGAAGCCCGAGCGCAACATTGAGGGGGCCGGGATCCGATGAGATGTAGACCGTCGGGCTACCGGCCCCAAGGACTCAGATGACATCAGACCAAACGCCGCTGATCCATTGACCTGCGGAGTCTTCTTGAAGGCCAGGATGTTCAAGAACCAGAGTTCGGCGGACTATGGTGTTCGTTTACGGGAGCCAGCCTCAGAGAGTCTTCCTTCCCATTTGAGGCTGCTTGCCAGCCTGCGGTTCCAACACGCGTGGGGAATCACGATGGTGAATTGATCAGGAGAATGTCATCATGGTAGGCCGCAGGTCCAATGCGACGGGACTGGACGGCCTAAAGCCAAGTATCCAGGCCGTGCCTATTGTGTGCCGCAACCAAATCCTCGTCGAGCATTGCAACATATCGGGATGTCATGTTGAGGTCGGCGTGCCCCATAAGGCGTTGCAGTGATATCAAGTCCATTCCCTGGCGCAAGGCCATGAGGGCGAAGGTCCGCCTGAGCATATGCGGAGTGATGCGAATGCCCGCACGGCGGCTCAAGCGGGTCATCAGCGCTCTGAGTCCTGCCAGCGCGAGCCTCCTGCCCGACCTGGACTGCCAGAGGGGATCCTCATTGCTTGGACTTCTCGGCAGAGATCGTCTGTAGGCCAGGAGCGCCCGGGTAGTCCTGTCTCCGATGACGACGGTCCGGGCCTTACCGCCTTTTCCCCTGGCCACAGCCACAGCCCCCCTGTCGAAATCTATCTCTCCCCAGTTGATAGCCAGCGCTTCAGCACGCCTCACCCCCGTGTCTACGAGGAATAGTAGAAGGGCGCGGTCGCGACGAGAGGAGCACTGCCCCAAGGCGTTGCGTACTTGCTCCGGGGCAAGAAACGGGAGACGCTTCCTATCCACGTGCGGCATCGGGACAACAATCGGTGAGGTCCGATAGCCCTCTTCTTGCCAGAACCTGAGCAATGCCCTGGTGCCTCGAGCCACGGCGTGAACGGTGGTGTCTGCAACGCCCCTGGCCGCCACATCTACAAGAAACTGTCTGACGTGCATGGAAATGACATCACCAGGTCGGTCCACGGACTGCCTCTTAAGGTAGGCCACAAACATGCCCGCCGAATACTTGTAGTATTCGAGCGTTGCCGGAGAACATCCTTTCGCGCGACGAGAGAGGAAGAAATCCTCAAGGGCTTCCTCCAACGCCAAGTTGCGCACTGCGGAATTGCCAAACATCGTGAAATGCCCTCCTCCCGCACTGGAAGTCCCGAGCGGGCTTGGTAAGACCGAGAGTCGGAAAGCGGTTGGGGTAGAACGGGAAGTATCGAAGCCGCAGGTGTTTGGCCACCTGGTTCAATTAGGGCGGTGGTGGCCGTCTTTTCGAATATGGCCAGGTCCGCGATGGAAGTGACCGTTGGCAAGCGGTCCCAGGTTAGAGTCCCAAGTCCACAGCCTATGTGAACCCGCAGGCCGAACGCCAATTCGGCGGAGCCGAGATGTCCCTTTGCTGATTGAGCGAAGACAAGTTGACCCGTTGCGGCACCGGTCTGGGCGCAGTTGAACCACGGCCGACGTACATGTGCATGCCTTGCGGATTTGCGCTATGACATGGATCAGCTAAGGTGGCGTTCTCGAGATAACCTGAGGAAGTCGATGGCTTTTCTCACCGGCCGAGCCAAGGTCGCATTTGAGAGTCCAGCCTGTTCCAAGCCAGAGAGACGTTGGAGCCAGGTCATGGACATCGAAGGCGGTGCGAACAAAACCCACGGAACTTCCAGTACGTCGACGCTATCAGATGGGGGCGTACAGTAGGCGATCGGTGTGGTTGAGGGTGGAATAGGCGCCGAGAGGATCAGGACTGCATGCGGTCCGAGGGTGTATGGGAGAGCCAAGGCCTATGCGGCGTTGGTTCTTCCACAGACCGCGGGAGAGGGGACACCGGGCCGTCCCTGGCTCGAGGTAAGGAAGTGCTCCGGAGACCGGACGTCAGTTCACGTCTTGGCTGTCCGGAGGTGGTCCGGCGCAGGGACATTCGGCCTGATGGTGTGTGTTGCGGAAAAGCCGTGACCGACCAAGTCGGAATTGACCGAGCTTGCCTGGTTAATGAGAGTCGCCAGGAGCATCATCGCCCGTACCATTCGATCCCATACGGTCGAGTATGGAAGGGCCTCAGTCTGCGGGACTATCGAGAGCCAGAAGGAGTTGAATCTCGGCCGGAGATATGTTGCGGCCGTGTCGGGGTCCCCATCGGCGATGACAGCAGCCAGATACTCGCGGTCGGAAAGGAGCATGCAAATCTGAGCGAGGTTGGCGGGTGGCGACAGCCCGTGCCTGTGTGGATAGAAGAGCCCCACTTCTGGAACAAGGAAGACATCCCATTCCCGCTTGAAGCTCCTGTCGAGCCATCTTGGCATCCGGGTCGCGCGCCACAGCGGGCCCAAGGCGCCGATGATATCGCGCTCAACTTCAGGTAGATCGGCGCGAAGGCGCCAGTGGGCGAAACCCCGGAATGAAAGGGACTCCAGAGGCAATTCATTTTTCCCCTCATCTAGCTGAACAAGCCCCCTTAGCATCTTGTACAACTCTCTGGGATGCAGTTCGCTCATCTCATTGATCCTCCAAACCATGATCGACCGTGCTCAGGAAGGAAGAAACTTGGGCTGTCGGCCGGGTGAGGTCGACTCGGCTCGTATTGCGGTGGTGCGGCAATTCGGATTGGCGAACCACCCAGTGCGGTGGCTCGGGAGCACCCCAGGACGGGTGGCGGGTGTGCCGGAATGATTTCGAGGCCATTTCGGAACCGGGGCATGTCAAACTGTGGCACTGTATGCCTGTACCTGAACCCATCTCTTAGTGGCGGACGAGGAGGGGAGACAAACTAATGGTGGGCGGGGCTGGAAGAAGAGACTCCAGCCGACCTTGCCAGGGACGAACCGGCACATCACCCTGGCAAAGAGACTTGGCAGAGTCCAGGCGGCAATTGGCCTGCCGGTCAAATCGCCCCACAGATTTCGCCATGGGCACGCGGTCTATGGTCTTCAGCATGCCCGCACGATGGCGGACTACAAGGCGGTGAGCATGAACCTGATTCACAACGATATTCGGATCACAGACGCGATCTATGCGGTCTTGAGCAAGGAGGAAGTTCAGTCCCGGATTACGGCCCTTAGCGGCTCGGCTGAGGCACATGAGGAGATGCCTGGAGATCTCGCCACGTTGGTCAAGGATCTCCCGCCGGAGAAGTTCGCAAGCATCCTGACCGCGATCGTTGAGCACTACGTCCGCCAGGAACGGAACTTGGTGGCAACGACGGCAGGGGTCGGAGATTGCGAGGGTTCAAAAGGTTAATGTCGAGGCAGTAGTTTGCTGCATCCAAATGCAAAGCTGTTCCCTCCTTTTTGGGGATTTCGATTGGTCGGTTTCATACCAGGCCTTGCTCCAGAGCGGGCCGGGAAACGTTAGGTGGCTGAAAAACGTTAGACGTGATGTGCGCTCACTAAACGTGCGCTGGCAAATTGTCGGCTGCAGACGCGGATCGGATTTCTGCGTCGCCAAGAGAGCAGAAAGGAGAAACTATGCAGGGAAAGTAAGGCGACCCGAGTCTCTGGCGGAACCTCACGCAGTTCGCCAGGGAACGCGTGGAACGGATTTCGGCCGTTCTCTGTTTCACGTGGGCCCCAGATCAAGCGGCCAAGCCGGAAAGGAGGCTTCCCATGCCGAGTGCAGGTGAAACCAAGCGGTTTCCTAAACGGGACCTGGCGTCAATGTAGAGGAAGTTGAAAAACAGGAAACGGTGGGAAGAGCAGTCTTCCACAGGCCCGCCCGCCAATAGGAGGTCTGATGGGAAAAGAAGGAAGTCTCGCATATCAGATGATGAAAGCCCTTCAAGGGGTATTCCGGCCAGGTCACAGCTCCCGCGAAGACCGTAAGCATCGCCGGACCGAGTACATCAGGGGGATCAGCACCATGCGGTCGATGGTCGCGGACGCTTTTGGCTTTGCGCGGTGGATTCACGGTGCCTATCCGGAGATCCACTTGCTTAGACAAGTCACCCCGGAGGTCGCCCAGGCCTATCTTGACGAGCTCGTGCGACGGGATGTCAGTGGTGGCCGCATCGGCCGAGTAACAGCCACTCTGCGGAAGTTGGACGCAGCCTGTCGGCGAACAAGCGCCTTTGCCGCGGACGCCCCCCAGCTGCTGCCAGTCGCTGAAAAGGGAGGAATGAGAGGGTTCCACTCCGACCCTCGCCCGGTCCCGTATGAGGACGAGGATGCCGACCGGATCGTGGCCCATGTCAAGGAGAGAGATCCCCAGGTGGGTATGCTCCTGGAGCTGATGAGAGTGGCAGGACTGCGGGTCTCCGAGGCCGCATTCCTTAGGATTTGCGACATGGACCTTGATGCGATGACGATCACGCTCAAAGGGGCAGTAAACCACACTAAGGGAGGTCGGCCGAGGGAGATTTCTATCGCGCGGGAGAATCGGCCTGTCCTGGTTGCCCTGATGGAGTTGGGAAGTCGGCACCCCGATGGGCATGTCTTCACCTCTCGGCGATCCCTTGCCTCGAGGGCTCGTGTCTGGGTGCGCAAGGCCTGCGAGGCCTTCGGCATTGAGCCTCTAGGAACACACGGGTTGCGCAAGACCTTTGCGACGCAAGAATTCTGCGAAATGATGGGCGCAGGGATGGGGGAGAAGGCTTCTGTTCGCGCGGTTGCCCGCCAGCTGGGGCACTGCCGCACTTCGGTCGTCAAACAAAGCTATCTGAGCCCCGAAGTTCTTTTCTCTGCCAGGGAGGAGCCGTAGGCCAAGGCGCGCGCCGCTCCCTCGACCTTCAGCCATCTCAATCTGCGGAATTAGTCTTCGCGATCGCCAGCTAACCAATTCCCCGGGCCTGGCGTGGATTGGATCTGACACGTGGGCCAGAAGATGGGCCGGAAAAACCTGCTGCCGGGCTTGGCACCCTCGTGTTCGTCCTCTTCTCTTAAATATGAAGCCCGAGCGGGCGAAGAAGGATGGGGTGCATACGTCCGAGGCAAAGAGCGCTGATGCCGACAAGTGTAGGCCAGCATAGCCAGCGAGGCAGAGTCCAGCAAGGTGGACGGCCGGAGCCAGCGGGACAGGATCCTTCAGACGTGTGGGAATTGGGCAAGCCAACGTGGGGAACATCAACGTAGGATCGGGGATCTCGGATGAGGCAAAACTGGGGAGAGATCCGTGGGAATGGTGCGAGGCGTGTGGGCGGCTCGCACGGTCTGGATAGGCGCCGCCGACCGTGCGAGGCTTAATCATGTGGTAGTTCAGCGTGTTATGCACCTCCCGCCGCGTCCTGTTCTTCGGCGCTCTTAGTACGAACCCCAGAAGCGGGTTCCGGGGGTGCGGGTTCCGAGGTCGCCCCCGGGCGAAGGGACAGCCGTCGCCACCAGCCCCCTGGCCCGCATGTCCAGGGCGGGCTTGCTGCCGCGATCGCGGTTGGAGGAGGTTTGGAAAAGATCAAAGGTCGGGACCATCCCTCCGTGGGGGAAGAATGACCCGGCCCGAACCTGCTAGATGCGGTTTGCTCGCACTTTCTCCAGAAGCACGATCTGCTGAGCGACAATCTCGGTGGCCACGCGGGTCCGGCGAAGAGCTCGCCGGTCAAAGTCATCCGGGAGTTTTAGCTCAGGACCCTTCGCTCGAGAAGCGAACTCTGCCAAGGTCTCCTCATAATCCCGGCTCTGGACGAAACCGTGAACCCGGACCAGATCCTCAACCTCGAGCGAAACGGGTCCGCCCAGGGAGCCTTTTGGGACGCGAACGGTCATGAAGTCGGCGGCGTCTTGCTCGGCGTTTCTGGGCTTCGGCGGGAGGCCCGGATCACGATACGAGACGATGCGGTAGAGGCGATCGCCGGCGAATGTCCATGCGCGAACCACGACTCCCTCAAGGATGACAGTGTTGATCATGTCGATATCCCCCTGGAAAAAGAAAAGCCGGCACAAGGATTCGTGCGCCAGCTAACGTTTGTGTTGCTCAGGTCACTGCTAACGTTTGGTCTTACTGAGGAGGATTATAGAGGATGAGGTGGCGCAGTCAAGTGGGCACATGGCCCAAAAACTGGAAATGGCAAAAGACCCATGTGCCCCCTATGAATCAAGGGGGGATCATGGGGTGGGGGCCATGTGCCCACCTGCAAGTAGAAGGCCGGTGACCAAAACAGGTGGGCACATGGGGTGGGCACACGGGGTGGGCACATGGCCAGAGGGCACAAGGGGTCTCACCTGCCCTCCATTCAGTGCCTCGAGTCGGCGTTCGTCACCTTCCCTCGCCGCAGCCTGCCGACCGCGAGGCTGCGTTTCATGAGTTCGCCGCGGAGGCGCTCAACGCCCCGCAGGCTATTGTCCGTGGCAATCTGCTAGATCAAGGCGGTGGTTTCGCAGGGTACTTTGAGGCGACCGCCTCGGCAGTAGGATTTGAACTTCCAGAATAGCCGGAAGCCTTGGCGGTGTCAGCGTAGGAGGGTGTCGGCTTTGAGGATGAGGAGCGTTTCCTCGCAATGGCGGACCCGGATGGCGGGGAGGACGGGCCAGAGGCGAGCCGTCTGGCTGAAGCGTCGTTTCTGGACGAGCCGATGGAGGAGGATCAGTTGCTGGCGGAGGAGGGCATTCTCGGCAATGAGTCTGGCTCTGCTGTGCATGGCATCTAGAACTTGGTGAAAGCAACGGAATGGCGAGAGGGTTGGGTGAGATGGAGGAAGACCTGCTACAGAGAGGACATTGCGGACCGGATGAGTCGGATATTCTGCTTGGCAAAGGAAGACATGCGGATTGATCCCTTGAAAGGCTTAAGATCCAACAGGAGAGAATCTTGCATGTCCCTTCCAAGACTCCCCACGAATGGATGGCATTCTTGGCGAGGAGACCCTCTACTATGGTCACTTAAAGTGACTATAATGGTTCTAGCATGAAACAGCTTGGGGATCGCCAGCCTCACAAGAACGACCCCGCCGTGCTCAATGCGATCAGGGCTGTTGGCGAGCTGCTGGCTGCGGAGGGTGAGACGGTAGGGATCGTCGTTGTCGGGGGCGCCGCGATGATCTTGGGAGGACTTGTCACGCGGCTGACCGAGGACGTCGACATCATCGCCGCCGCCCGTTCCTGGCGCAAAGGGGTACCGTCGGGAATTGCCCCGCCCAATCCGCTCCCGGAATCTCTTCTTCGCGCGGTCTTGAGGGTGGCACGAGACTTCAACTTGCCGGAAAATTGGATGAACTCGGAAGTCGGAGCCCAGTGGGACACGGGGCTCCCCCCAGGCTTTGAGAAGCGCATTCGGTGGCTGCGATTCGGAGGCTTGGCGCTTGGCATCGCCGACCGGAAGGATCTGATCTTTCTCAAGTTGTATGCCGCGGTCGATAGCGAAGGACCACAAAGCGTTCACTATCAAGACCTTCTGGGCCTTCGGCCAAGCAAGAAGGAGCTCATTGCCGCAGCTGCCTGGGCGAAATCGCAAGACACATCCGCGGAGTTCGCTCAAGTGCTCGAAAAGGTACTTGACTATGTCCATCGGGATCAAGAAGAACCTCGTTAGGACGGTCACAGAGAGCGCGATCGAATCGGCCTGGGTCCAATGGCGGTCCCTTGGGTCGCTGATTACAACCCCTAAGCGTGCACGCTCTATGGTTGATCCGGAGGCCCTCGTGCTTGCTTCCCTGACGCTGAGGGATCACGAGCGTAGGCTTTGGGACGTGCTGGCGTCCTGGGCGGTAACAGGTTCGAAGCTTCTGAGCGTACAAAGGATGAAGAACCTTGCTTCCAAGTACCCTGGGCGGACGAGCGACCGCCTTGCAGAATTCGCGCGCATTGCTCTCATGGAGGGCGGTGACCACCGTTGGCAGAAACTAGCGGGCGCCGAATCCGGGCCTCGCCCACGGACCCAGGAATTGAGCAGCCCAGGTGCCAAGGGCTGGGACCCGGCCGCACTGGTTGTCCGCCTTCGGCTTGGCATCGGGGTTGGCCTACAGGCCGACATCGTAGCTTTCCTACTGTCCCAGCGAGGGGCGTGGGCAAGTTCGAGGGTCATAGCGGAAGCGACGGGCTACTCCGTGTACGCCATCAGGCGGACGGCGGACAAGATGGCCGAAGCCCGTTTTGTGGAGTCGACGGCGAACAAGCCTCTGGAATACCGCGCAGATCGCAGCACCTGGCGGACAGTCCTCGGGCTTGAAGAGGACGTGCTCCCGTGGAGATACTGGTTCCAAGCTTATGCTTTCGTCGCGGATCTGGTGGTGCTTTCCGAGGATGGGCAACTGGAGGCTTCCACCAAATACCTTCTGAGCTCCCGTCTCAGGGACCTCGCCGAGAAGCATGAAGACGCGCTTCGCTTGAACAGAGTCCTCTCCCCTGAGCCGCGTCAATCCACCGGGGAGGGGTACTTGGCGGCGTTTGAGCAAGTCGCCGAGGGACTCGCGAGCTGGATGTCTGAAGGAGCCTAGGGGAGGGCTATGTCTCTGACGCTCCAAGAGTTGAAGTCCCATCTGTGGAATTGCGCCGAGATCCTGCGTGGTAGCGCGGTGGATCGCACCGACTGGAAGGCATACATCCTCCCACTGCTGTTCTTCAAGCGGATCTGCGATGTCTGGGACGAGGAGCTGTCCGAAGCACAGGAGGTCTATGGGGAGACGGACCCCGTTGACTACCCAGAAGTCCATCGGTTTGAGGTCCCCCAAGGCTGCCACTGGCGGGATGTTCGGGAGACACCCGCCAACGTGGGAGCGGCACTCGCGCGCGCCATGCGGGAGATCGAACGGTCCAATCCGGACACCCTCTACCGCGTCTTTGGGGCCGCCGATTGGGGTAACCGTGAAGTTCTCTCGGATGAGACCCTCAAGGACCTCATCGAGGGGCTTTCGTCAGTCTCGCTCGGCAACTCCGTTGTGGGGTCGGACATCCTTGGCGACGCGTACGAGTATTTGATTGGGCGATTCGCGGACGTTACCAGACGCAAGAAGGCCGGAGAGTTCTACACCCCGCGCAGCATCGTCCGGTTGATGGTGGACATACTCGATCCCAAAGAGGGCGAGACCATCTACGACCCTGCCTGTGCCCACTGGCCTCACCGGAGGAGATCTTGGCACTTCGGCCCGAGCTGATGTCAGTCGACTGATCGTGTATCACGCTAGACAGGCGACTCGGCTCGAACATCGAAAAACCCCGACCACCGGTCGGGGGTAGGGAGAGCTATTCCTCTGATCCCTTTCCTCTAATTCCCTTCTTGCCTCTTGACAGTGCAATACATGGGTATGAGACTGTCTCGAGCGACCGGGGCCTTACAGCGGTTCCGTTGTCTCGACAACCCACCCTTTGGATCGAGGTTCAAGTACGCCCGTCGGATTCCACGAGGCGATTTGAACGGGAGTCTACCGGTGTTGGCCTCAGACGTCAAGGGTTATTGAATCGGTGACGGCATATTCCTCTTCTCCAGCTGAAGACTACCACTGTCGGCGATGCACCTTTCGGCGTGTCCCCGCGCTTCGGGAGGAAGCGATCAGCCTTCTTGTGGGCTATCTCTGGGGAGATGGAGAAACTTCTTGCCAGCGTGGCGAGGGAGTGAGAGGTGAGCTGGAAATCCACGAGGAAGCGATCTCTCTGTTCACTCACGGTCACACATTTCCGGGGCATGGGCGGCCTCCCTCCCCGAGTGAAGTGTCACCCACGTTCCGAGAACAGGTGTTACCTATTTCTTGGGACTCTTTTGCTGCCTATATCCCGGGTTGGTTCAGAAGTTGGTTCAGTGGGTGGCGGCTGCAACTTCGCAGAAAGTGCATCCCCCAGCCTGCCTGATAGATACCAGATAATGACAGCGATGGGCGCACTTGCGGCGATTGCCAGCCGGCGACTGGCCGGGCGCACGCGGCGCCATTCGCTTTGGGTGTCGGTGATCGCTTGATAGGTGCTACCGATTAAGGCGCCGAATAGGCCGCCAACGATCGGGCCGACGAGAACGCCGGCGATTGTCCCTTCTTTGTTGCCAGTGAGCTTAGAACCAACTCTGGCCAGGAGCACTCCGCCAATGGTGGCACCGACTGAAGCACCGAAAAGGATCGAGGGTGGATTCCTCGCCTCGGCCAACAGGACTTGCTTGACTCTTCTGATGGCTTGCCTCTCTCGCTCGGAAGCCACATCCACTGAATTGCCTCGGCGGATGAAAACGACGTATTTCGAATACCGCTGCTTGGGCGTGACAAGCTCACGCGTCGTTTCGAATACGTGGGGACTTGGCGGGATCGCGACAGCGAACAATCTCTTGTCTCCCTGAGAGAATGGAAGGATCTCAAGAGAGGCAAGGGGCGGACTTGAGGCAGCACTGACGATATTGATGATTTGTTCCGCCGTGGGCAATGAGTCGCCCACGTCGTTGGTCTTGCGAGTGCCGTCGGGCTCGCGTTGATCTTCTGCGCCAACGACCATGAACGCTGTCTCGCCAGCAGACTCAGCGTTGCCATTGGCCAACGCAAGAATGTCCTTGACCAGTTCATCCTTCTCGCGCCTGGTGCCCTCAGCTATGCCCTTGAGCTTGTACCACTCGCTCTTAAACTCCAGGGAGGAACTCTCATCTTGGGTCAGGAGGAGCGGCAACTCCTCCAACCGAGTGATGCGGTGATGCCGATTGTACATATCCATCGCGCTTCCCCTTACACCGACCTCGGGCTGCCTCATGGCCTCGAACTGTACCACGCGACGTGGCGGGCACAGCTTCTATTCTATGATCTCTGACACCGCTGGCAAGTGTGCGTTCCCCCTGCGGCGTAAGCCGCGTCGGCACGAGAGGGTGGTTAGGCTGCGGCGGTGGCCTTCAGTAGAGTGTTTCGACACACAAGAAGAGCGAGTCGAAGACGGACTGTCTGACGGCGTTGAACTGCTTCCATAGGGTGGGAGATGAAGAGATATTGTGGGCAGCTCGATTGCGCAGGCCATAGGAGACGACAATGGCCAGATCCAGAGGGGAAAGGACGGGGCCTTTTGACAAGGTCAGGGTGCCGTCTAGCGCCGAGGCTAGCGTGGTATCGAAGTCTGCGTTGAACATACCATTGACTTCCTTGAGTCCGTCTTTGGTGAGCGAGGCGTTGGCTGCGGTAGACAGGAACGCGGCGTGGTCAATGAACTGGTGACAGGCAGGATTCTTGTATAACAGCGCTGCGTCAAGAACAAGGACTGCGTCGAACAGTAGATTGAGCTCAAGCTGGCCCGCGAAGTCACTTGCCAGAGAGAAACTAGGGGAATCCGCGAGGCGGAGGATCCTTGCAAGAGTGTATGCAAAGAGGAATAGGGCTTCAGTTGACGGAGGGGTAGTGAGGAAGCGCTTGGCGAGGTCGTCGAGGGTGAGGGACTTGCCATGAGCTGCTCGGTATGGGGGGAGGAGTGAGTCGAGGAATTGCGCCTGGAGGACGAGCCAGTTGCGGGAGGTTTGATCGACCTTGGAGTAGTTGAGAGATACGAAGGCGAGGGAGGGGGTATTGGGGACAGCCTGCTTCGTTGTTCGAATGTCCTCGGCAAGGGCCTGATGCATGAGAAGGTAACCCCTATCGATGTCGCCCCTGGATATCGCCGTCATACCCCAGAAGTAGAAGGGAGTGCCCTTGTGGATGAATCTGCCGGGGTGGAGAAGCTCCCATTGTAGCGCAGGCTGAGTGGCCATTTCCCAAATCGACTCGGCCTGCGATGCTCGTCCAGCTTCTAGTTGATTGCGCCAGATGATTGTGAAATTCTCAAAGTACTTGTTGTGAGCCGCGGAGTCGTCTGGGACACGATCGAAGAACTCGAGAGAGAGGCGGGAGAAGGTTTCCCAGTTGTATGGGTGCTGACCGAAGAACGCTTCGTGGAGGTCGATGAATGCTTGGTCGATGTCTGGTGAGAGGGTGGAGATTTCGAATTGGTGACCGCTCATTATGAACTTCATGTTGGGCCCCTTGGGTCTGCGCTCATGAGTGTGGTGCCTGGCAAGTGGCAGAGTGAAGTCGGGATCGGGTACACGACGCAGCCTAACTACCGGATGAAACGGAGTCCGCCGCGTAGGCGGCCATAGGCCTTGAACCCCATAAGCCCCTATCCGATTTCGGGCCATCGGGGGATCGTGCCATGCGGCCAACCGTCTCGCGAGACGGTGTCCTTCAGTATACGCAAGAAACCGGGGACTGCAATCGAGCAACGGCTAGAGATCGGAAAACCCGGCGACGTTAGGTTCCGCCTAGATGCGGACTCGGAGGGTGACGAACCCGACGGACCGTGGTTCGTCGATCAAAGCTGAGCCCGACGGAATAGGAGAGGAACCAGCGATCCCCAGGATACATGCCCAACGAGGCAACCCGGATTCCCAAGGCAGAGATTCTGCTTGAATCAGGCTGGCAAGTGGTGATTGAAATTGCCTAGGGACAACAAAGAATCGAGGCTCGAATGGCATCGATTCTGCTTTCCAGTAGCGGGAGCTGGACTCGCCCGTCCTGGCGACCCGGGCCTGGGAACCAGCGACTTCCGGGTTATGGGCTTCAACGCGGGGGAGGGGGCCTCAAACAGAGTTTCCAGCCGTTTGAGGGTGCCATCCGTTGTTCAATAACCTCGAGCCCAACGAGGTTGATCCGTAAGTATGAAGGGTACCTCTTGATGGGCGCATCTGTTAATGCACCGAGATTGATTGAATTTCGAAGGCTGCGACTGGACAGCGGCAATGCTCTCGTGTTTCGCGGTTCTTCAAGCACTTTCCGGGCCTCGAATTCTGCAGAGGGTGATCTTCCGTGTCACCCGGCAGATCCTCTGGCCACGGCCACCACACCTCTGGCTTCTCTGCCAACCTGACACGCGCTAGAAAGCGCCAGGGCCGACCAGGTGCGTCTCGACGAATCGCCCCCGATGCCGTCGTCCGACTGATAACATGGACGCACGCGCCGACGGATTGGCACCCAAACGAAGCGCGATCCTCGGATCAGGAGCGGAGCCAAGCATCAAGCCCGTGATCCGCATGTTCCGCAACCAAGTCCTCCGTCACAAGCCGGATATACCTGGACGTCATGCTCGGGTCCGAGTGGCCCATCAGCCTCTGGAGAGTGATCAGGTCCATGCCCTGTCGTAGGGAAAGTCGCGCGAAGGTGCGCCGCAGGATATGCGGGGTCACCAGGAGCCCTGAGCGCCTTGACAGTCGCGGGAAGATGGATCGTATCCCGTTGGGGGACAACTTTTTGCCGAGTGGGGTCACGAACACGGGTGCATCACTTTGAATGTAGGAAAGGGTGCGTCGGTATGAGAGCAGGGCACGCCTGGTGGTCGCGCCAACGGCCGCCACCCTCGCCTTGCCCCCCTTTCCCCGCCGGACAATCACCGCCCCGGTCGAGAAATCGACGTCTCCCCAATTCAAAGCAAGCACTTCTGCCCGGCGAATCCCGCTATCTGCGAGGAGGAGGACAAGGGCCCGATCGCGGGCGGTCAGGCAGGCCTTGATCACCCTGCGCAGCTCATCGATGGTGAGGGAGGGGAGCTGCTTCTGGTCGAGATGCGGCAACTTCAGGTCGATCGGGGAAAGCAAGTACCCTTCCGAATACCAGAATCTGAGCAGCGCCTTGGCGCCTCGCGCCTTGGCATGAAGGGTCGTGTCCTTCACGCCTCTTTCAGACACCGCGGCCAGCCAGGCCCTTGGGTCTGAAGGGCGGAGTTCTGAGGGAAGGCGGATTCCGCGGGATTCCAGCCAGGAAACGAACTCCCCGGCGGTGTAGTGGTAGTGCTCCAGGGTGGCGGGGGAGCGCCGCTGTGCTTGGCGCGAGAGGTAGAAGTCCTCGAGGGCAGTATGCAAATCGGCAGGGGTCCGGGTGCCAATAGGGGCTTCTTGCAATTCCGGAATAAAGTGTGTTTCGCGCATGTTTTTCGCTCCTTGCGACGGCGCCATGCGCGAAAATCAGGCAAAAACAAGGGGAAAGAGCGGGTGACGGGATTCGAACCCGCGAATCCTTGCTTGGGAAGCAAGTGCCTTACCACTGGGCCACACCCGCCCGGATGCCTCGAGATTATATCAGCCGGATTTTTGGGAAGCAATTCCGTCCGAGAGGATCTGTTTCCACACGAGGTAGAGGGCCATATTGACTCCCCATCGTTCTGCGCTCGCGGGCGGTCCACTGAAGATGCGCGAGGTCTCCTGAACCCCCTCCGGGTTCGCAATCACGATCAGAGCTTCGGAATCTGGAGAACCGCGCCGCACGCAAAGGCCCAAGGTCCAGGGGCTCTGTCGCTCGCGTCCCCAAGCCTCCGCAGTGCGTCTCACCTCGGCCAGACCGGCGGCCGAGCCCCCTAACGTCAGTCCCCCGGCGTAGCTCCCATGAGCTGAGGTTGCCCCAAGTCGTCCCGACAGTTTTCCGCCCGTTCCCCATTCCACCGTGGCCAATGTCAGTGCCCGCAAGGCCACGCGGCTTAAGACGACTTCCTCGAGTGTTTCCTCGTCTTCTCCGAATACCGCCTCGGGAAGGCGTTTACGTACTTCAGAGGCCATCTGGGCCAGGGAGGCCTGCAATTGCGCCGGATGGTCGCCCTTGGCCGTGATTCTGACGTCGATGATTCCGCTGTGCGCAGCCAGACCCACGGTTGGGTTGGAAAGTCGCTCCAGGTCGGCCACGCGCTCGTCGATTTGAGATTCGCCCAACCCTACCAGGTGCAGGACCGTGGACCGGATCAGGCTGCGTGCCCCCAGCTTTTCTCGGAGGTAGGGGATCACGGTGG